>Ga0105050_10000083_pt1 | contig 110732 bp, 101 predicted proteins | sample FRY01_FD_78088 | JGI IMG/M metagenome (GOLD analysis project Ga0105050, IMG submission 78088) | Freshwater microbial communities from Lake Fryxell liftoff mats and glacier meltwater in Antarctica - FRY-01 | ecosystem: Environmental > Aquatic > Freshwater > Ice > Glacier meltwater ... | reverse complement strand
GCTGGCACGAACTTAGCCCGTGCTTCCTCCAGGGGTCACTCAACCTTACGGCTTGTTTCCCCTCGACAGTGCTTTACAACCCGAAGGCCTTCATCGCACACGCGGCGTTGCTCGGTCAGACTTTCGTCCATTGCCGAAGATCCTCGACTGCAGCCTCCCGTAGGAGTCTGGCCAGTGTCACAGTGCCAGTGACGCGGGTCGTGCTCTCACACCCGCTAGACATCTTTGCCTTGGTGAGCCATTACCTCACCAACTAGCTAATATCATATGGGCCCCTCTTGAGGCGTAACCTTTACTAAATTATCGATGCCGACAACTCAGACCGTCCAGTATTACCTATCCGTTAGAATAGCTATCCCAGACCTCGAGGTAGGTTACCCATACATTACTGCCCCTTTCGCCACTTTTCCTCGGAGTTACCCCCAAGGACTCGTTCGACTTGCATGCCTAATCCACGCCGCCAACGTTCATTCTGAGCCAGGATCAAACCCTTCAATAATATATGCGTGAAGCCCGAAGGCTTCTGAATATCGGATCCACTTTCGACATGCGAAAGTTTCACCGGTTCTTATCGCAGAAGAGTCTGATGTTCGCTTAAAATTGGTTTTGACTCAAAGAACTCGAAGGTTATGATTTTATCATAACTCGCGAGGATTGCGTCTACTCAAAATTAAGCAGACACATCCTCGCTATTTGGCTATAATCACCGAATTGTCAAAGATCAGTTAAATGTGACCAAAGGTCACACTGCCTAATTAATACTTTCAGCTTACGCTGACTCTCTTAACTTCGGCATTCGCATCTCCATTTCTGGAGATAACTTGAGTATAGGTTCACTACCCCATGGAGTCAACAGTCCGAATAAATATTTTTTAAACCTTGCATTTTTTAGCCATTTTTATGCAATTTCTTTTATACTTTCCTACATAATATTTTTATATTGGTCTACTTTTTCTAAACTAAATTTACTTCTTTCTTCTGGTTTTACGTCTTTCTAACTTGAATGGTACCAATCATATGGCTTCTCCAAAGGTTTTTATTCTTCGGGCACCGGGTTCCAATTGCGATATGGAGACCCACTTTGCGTTCCAGCAAGCAGGAGCAAAGTCCGAAAGAATTCATATTCTTGAACTTCGAGAAAACCCAGCACTCCTGAAGCAATTTCAAATTCTGGTAATTCCGGGAGGGTTTACTTATGGAGATGATGTTGCGGCGGGCAAAATACTTGCCTCACAGCTTACCCATTTTCTCAAATCTGAACTCCAAGCTTTTAGAGATGCTGAAAAACTTATTCTAGGTGTTTGCAACGGCTTCCAAGTGCTCCTTAAATCTGGCCTTATCATCCAACCCGATGAGGAAGGCCCCGTTGCAACTTTAGCCCACAACACCTCGGGTAAATTCGAAACACGCTGGGTGCATCTTGAAGTTCGTCCCGATAACTGCCCTTTTCTTGCAGGACTTAGTCAAATTATGGTTCCTATAGCCCACGGCGAGGGACGGTTTGTCACCCGCCAAAGCTGGATTCTCAAAGGTCTTGAAAATTCAGGTAGAGCGGTTCTTCGCTATGTAACGCCCGATGGTAATCTGGATGAATCTTTTCCTCATAATCCAAATGGATCTCAAGGGAATATAGCGGGTCTTTGTGATCCATCGGGCAGAGTATTGGGTTTAATGCCCCACCCCGAGCGCCATATTTTGCCAACCCAGCACCCAACTTGGACACGAGAAGGCCTTAAAAAAGAAGGAGATGGTTTCTCAATCTTCAAAAATGCCGTAAAATATTTTGAGTAACTCAACTTTATCTAGGAAGTTTGGCCTATGCACTTTAATACTTTTGAAAACAAGGCCTTCACATTATTGCTTAATATGGCCATTGCGGAAGACCTCGATTCCATTGGTGACATAACAAGCAAAGCAACCTTACCTAAAGAATTGATGGGTAAAGCGACCCTAGTAGGACGAGCAGATGGCATTCTCGCTGGGATTGAAGCCGCTGAAAGAACTTTCAAAAAAATTGCTCCACAAACCCAATGGTCTAGCTTTCTGGAAGATGGTGCTAAGCTAAAGCATAACAGCGTAATCGCTTTAATTCAGGGCCCGATTCAATCCATATTATCAGCAGAACGAATAGCTCTTAATTTCCTACAACGACTTTCTGGCATCGCTACCTTAACTTCAAAATTCACTGAAAAAGTAAATGACCTTCCGGTAAAAATACTAGACACGCGTAAAACTACTCCAGGTTGGCGCTACCTCGACAAATTTGCAGTTCGATGTGGGGGAGGTTGTAACCACCGTATGAATTTATCCGACGGCATTCTTATTAAAGATAACCATCTTGCGGCCCTAGGAGGCGGGGCCCCAGCAATTCAAAAGTCGATTCTACTTTCTAGACAGTTTTCCCCCGGAACCTGGGATGTTGAAATCGAAGTTGATAACCTTGAAATGTTTGAAACCTCGTTACAGTCCAACCCTAATATCATCTTGTTAGATAATATGAGCCTGGCAGATATGGCAACTGCGGTCAGTCATCGAAATAGCATTGCAAAGAATATACTTCTTGAAGCCTCGGGCGGTATAAACATTCAGAATGTGAGAGAAGTCGCCCTCACAGGTGTAGACCGCATCAGTATTGGTGCTATTACCCATTCTGCCCCGGCATTAGATTTGGCATTGGACTACTGTTTTTCATGAGTAAAGGCGGCACCCCAAAAATCTGGAATTTAGAGCATCAATTGATTGGAAGATCAACTTGGTATTTTGATGAAGTGGAGAGCACTTCTAATTTTGCATTAACATTTGCATCGGATGAAAGAAATAATGGTATAGCAATTTTTGCGGATGAGCAAAAGGCAGGCCGTGGCCAATATGGAAGGGTCTGGACAGCAGCGAAAGGGCAAGCGGTACTGCTTTCTGTTTTACTGTTTCCGCCTCCATTTCTAAATCGTCCCGCACTTCTAACTGCTTGGGTTGCGGTTGCGGTTTGCACTACCATCGAGAATTTCCTTGGCATTAGAGCTGCAATAAAATGGCCAAATGATATTCTTGTTGACCGCAAAAAAATTAGCGGCATTCTCATCGAACAAACCAAAGGAACCGTTGTGGGCATTGGTCTAAATGTATTACAAGCTTCCCACGAATTTGCAATTGAAGGCCTTCCTCTTGCAACTTCAATGCAACAGTTTTCCCCCCATCCTTTAAACACCCACGAAGTAGCAAAGCAACTTCTTGCTAATCTTGATGAAGATTATCAATTACTGCTTTTGGGTTTAAAACAAAAGTTGGAAAGAGACTGGGTGAGGGGAATCGGGTTATTAGGGAAAGAAGTACAACTTGAAGAGCAAGGCAAAAAACATCGGGGAAGACTTTTAAAACAATCTTTTGAATCTCTTGAAATTGAGACTTCTCTTGGAATAAAATTAAGCTTTGTCCCAGAAAACATTCGGCATCTTGAAGAATTAATTAATTATGCGGAAGGCCAACCTTGATTCATAAAAACAGCTTAAGAATTGCAGTTACTGATGCCTTAGAATTAATCAATCAAGGATCTACTTTTGTAATTTTTGATGTAAGAAGCGATGAAAGTCAAAGGAAGAATGGCTGGAAAATTTCACCCTCTCAACGGCTCGATTTTAATGCATTTGAAAATAGTTTTGCTGCAATAAGTAATTCATCTTATATCTTTTTTTATTGTGCCTGACCGGATGATGCAAGTGCGGCCAGTTGGGCCAAAAAACTTAGGGAGCAACATTTTCCTCATGCCTTTGCATTTCGGGGTGGTATAGAATCTTGGAAAGAAGCTGGAGGATTTCTCGAACCTTTAAAGAAGAAAATGCATTTTCTAGATATTACTTTCGATTCACCATTTGAAAACCTTGCCTTTGATGAAGCCCTCCTTTTAAATGCAGAACAAGGCAATATGGGCGAATGCCTTCGCCTATGGGAAATCCGGTATCCTACTGTAGTGCTAGGTTCGGGCTGCAAGTTTGATGAGGATGTTGAGGAAAAAAACTGCCACCTTGATTCAATTCCAATATTAAGACGCTCAAGCGGGGGTGGCACTGTTTTACTAGGAAAAGGTTGCTTGCTTTTCTCTCTTTTCCTTAGAACTGATACCCGCCCGGGTTTAGCTTCCATTAAAAGTTCTTATGTAAGCATTATGGAACAAATCGCAAAATGCTTAGAATTACAAGAAATTAAACACGATGGAACTAGCGACCTAGCGTGGAATAACAAGAAATTCTCGGGAAATGCCCAACAGCGCAAGAGTACATTCATCCTTCATCACGGATCAATTTTATTCGATTTTCCAATCGAATTAATTCCTAGATATTTAAAACAACCATTAAGGCAACCTGATTATAGGCAAGGTCGGCCTCACGATCAATTTGTTACTAATATACCTTTATCCAGAGATGAAATTGTTATCAAATTAAAGGAATCTTGGAAAGCAACCCAACCATTAAATGACCTACCAATAGAAGCGATGCAGCAATTGGTAGCGGAAAAATATCAACTAGGAAGTTGGATCAGAAGAAGGTAGTTCTTGACTGGGAAGAATTGGGATCATCTGAATAAGTTCTTCGATTCTAATAACAGACTGAGCAAGAGAAGCACCGGCCATTTGAAAATTAGTATGATCTGAAAAAGACTTAAAGTTATCTTGATAATAAAGGCTGGCTTTTTTCAATCGGTGAAACTTACCTTTAAGCCGGTGAAAAAAATCTGGCCAATCTGCTCGCTGATAAGCAGGTTCAGTGGCACGAATATAATCGAATAAAGTCCTAGGAACCTCGAGCATCTTATCATCATCCTGAATTTCATCGGCGTGTTTAAGAAAAGTACGAATCATCCAAAGGTGAGCAAGCTCACCTTGGAAGTTCGCAATCAATTGGTCTTGATTCATAGGGTTCACCAAATTCAAGGGGAGACCGGTTTAGGGGTGGCGGCAGATTGGACCTCCGATTCTTCCTTGGATAGAAGAACTAAAAAGGCTCCCGAACCGACTGCAAGAATACCTAAAAAGAGCAAAATTCCTGGAGTATTCTCGATACCAAAGTGAAAGAAATCACCACCTTTGTTAGGGTGCCAAAGTAGACTAACGATAGTATTGATAACCGGAGCAAGACCAAAAATCAAAGGCGCAATATAAATGCGGAATGATGCGGGGGGAAGGCCACTTTTCTTGGCGCTATCAACCGCTGCTTTAGAAGCGAAAATCACACAGATTGCACCAACCGCACCAGCCACTCCGGCCAAGCTAGAAAAAATAAGTCCGGAAATGCTAATTTTAGCAGGCCAAGCAAAAGCAGTTGAACCAGAGCTCATCAGCCCGCTAGGTATTAAAACTGCCATTAAAAAATAGGCTAAACCAACACAAAGAATAGACATCAACCTTCCACCCAATTCGCCTGGTTTTCCTGTTAATTCTAATCCACCGTAGAAAATAATCGGGACATAAGTCCCCCACGCCAATCCTGCTAATACGACAAAAAGAATCCATTCATAAGAGAATTCTGGCTTATCAATTGTAACTTTATTAGTAGTTTCAGTTGTAGGAATAATTGCAGTAGAAGACTTAACTGCAACTTGTGCGGTTGCGGGCTTGGTCTCGGAAACTTCTTTGGAATAAAGAACTAAAAAAGCACCCAGTCCAACCAGAACAATACCAAGCAATAATTTATAACCCGGAAGTTTTTCTAAACCAAAATGCCAAGGTTGATTAGGCTTGGGGTGCCAAAATAAACTCACCAGCGTATTAATCACCGGAGCCAAACCAAAAATCAAAGGGGCAATATAAATGCGATAAGTGTTCTCGGGTTGACCTAAAGCATTGGCAGCATCGACGGCAGCTTTTGATGCAAAAATTACTGAAATTGCGCCTAAGGCCCCCATTATTCCTGCTAAGCCTGAAAAAATCAGGCCCGTCTTTTTCATCGGAGGCCATGCGTGCTGCTTGGTTAAAAATAATAACAACGGTATTAATACTGCTAATACAAAATAAGCCATGCCTACGCATAAAATAGAAGCTAGCCTTCCACCTAAGCTCCCTCTATCGGTGGTCAACTCTCTACCGCCGTAAAATACAATGGGTACATAAGTACCCCACGCAAGGCCTGCAAGAATGACATAAAATAACCAGCCAAAATTCTTTTGCATCAATCCCTCTTTTGTTTGAATTATTCTTTACGCATAGCAGAAACGAAATTCTCTGTGCGAACCGACCACAAACTTGCAACGCAAACCATCACCCCAAAGAAAAACATTCCGACCTGTAACAATGCCAAAACTCCCCATCTCATTGAAGTTGAATGTTCTAGTGGAATAACAGAAACAAGCGCAGCGAGTGTACCGATGCCTAAACCGAGAAATAAAAGTAAAGCGTGCTCCATAAGCATAACCAAAATAACATCACCGTATGTAAACCCAATAGCGGACAGCAAACCAATTTCCGACCTGCGCTCCCAAATAGAGCGGGCAAGCACTGCAGCAACGCCCATAGTTCCAATTAACAACCCGATGCTGCCCAACCCTTGAAACATTGATAAGTACGCATTTTCAACCGCAGCAAATCTTTCAACTAAATCTTTAGTTTTATTAACTTTAGCACCATATTCGGAAAGTCCAATTTTTAAAGCTTCTTCCAATTCCAGTAATTGCGATTGATCCGAATCCACTAAAAAATATTGATACCCTTGCTGCTGAGGAAAAAGTTTAAGGAACTGACTTTCATCGATTAAAATTTCACTTTGAAAAACCGACCCTTGTAATAAGCCTGAAAACCTTAAAGTCTCATCTCTACCAGCACCATCCTGCATTTTATAGTCTTTACCCAACCCCGAATGAATCATCCATTCGACCGTATTTTTCTCACCAAACGCATTGACAGAGCTATTCCTTAAATTAAGCAATTGCCAAGGATTTGCAACAACTTCGGTAGTTGCAGCGAACTTAAACCCGCCACGCTGCTGCAAATCTTTAGGCACCCCAAGCACCCTAGGCCTAGAAGGCTGAAATAAATTGAGGCAACTTGCATCATCCCCCGGGTAAAACCTTAAGCTATAAATTTTTATATCTTGGAGTACTTTTCTAAATCGTTCAACTTGTTGCTTGGCCCGCAAGGGATTACCACGGTTACTTTTTTGCACACCATCAAGAATAGAATCGATTCCGGATTGCCCATCTAAACCAGAAAGGACGGGGATGTTGGTTTCGACTACAAATTTAAAACCACCAGTTCCAGAATCTTTACTTTGATTTTCCTCCGCTTCTTTACGAAAAGGTTCAACAGCAATAATCAGAAAAGCCGCACTTGATAATAGACCTGCAGTTAGAAGCGAGCGCGTTTTATTTCGAGCCATATTTCGAATTGAAAACCTTATCAGGCCTTTAAGCCCTTTTCCTACCACCATAATATTGCGAACAAACCTAAGGAAACTTCCCAAGAAGAAAAGGCCCGCTGTTAAAGCAAATCCCCCTGCACCAAAAAACTTCAAGGCTTTAAGTTCGTGATCTTCGCTTGAAGGTAGAAAGAGCAACCCAAATCCAGCAATTAAAAAACCCATTCCACAAAAAACTAAGGTGGTTGGGTTCTTTAACGCCGCACTAGTCGAATCTAAAAACCCACCCTTTACCAAATTAATAACTTCGGCCTTCACCAAAGTTTTTGCAGTACGAAAAATAGCTAACACACTCATCAACAATGCAAGAAAAAGCCCTAACAAAAGGGTTTTTATTGGAATATGAAGTTTAAGAATTTGCTGGAGAGAATTATCAGGCCAATTAGCTTTCAAATAATAAACAAGAAGAAAGCCATAAAAGCAGGCAACAATTAATCCGATAATCGTCCCAACAAATGCCACCAGCGCACCTTCCGCAAGCAACAAGTTAGCAACCTGCTTTTGATTTGCACCTAGTGCAAGAATGGTTCCAACCTGAGTCGACCTTCGTTCAATATGCAACCTAAATAAAAGACTAACAAGGATCAAAGCGGAAAGAATAAGAAAGAAGCTAAAACCGACAAAAAGACCTGAAAAATCAGTCCCAGATTGACTGGATTGTTGAAATCTTGCCCTTAAATCTTGGAAGACAAATCCATAAGAAGCTGGATCAATTTCTTTTAACAAGCGGGTACTAAAATCATCTGCAAAATTAACAGGAAAACTATCACCCATAGGAAATATCCTAACCGATGTGATTTTCCCAAACCTGCTCCCCCAAAGTTTCTGAGCTACATCCAAATCTATAAACGCTTTGGGGGTGGTTCGATAATCTTGCCAATATTTTTCATCCTTAGGCTTAATCTTTTTATTGTCATAAGGAAAAGGCGGGTTCCACGAATCGAGAGAAAGCTTATCGGTGATACCCGGAAACGCTGGTGTAATATCAGGATCAATAACTTTTAAATCAGAGGAAACAAAACCTCGAAGCCAGAAAGATTCTTTTTTTTCTATAGGCCGTCCAACCACTTCTGGAAGGAAAAAATTTAAATTAATTTCTTTGCCAACCTCAAGCGTTATCGGGGAATCGACCCAATTTAGCAGCCAAAGATTATTCCCCGCAATAGGATTTAAATTAGCAACAACCCCAAGGCGTTTCTGCAAAGCTAAATCAATACCCGCAACAATTGAATAAGGAATTGAATTGTTTCCGCCCTCAATATTATTTGCCAAATAAACCATTAATTGAGAAGGCTCCAGTCCCATTTCCTTGGCCAAACTAATTGCTTTATCAGCGAGAAAGGGTGCAACCAACATTTGAGAACTTTCGAGCGAATAATAATTTCTGTATGAACGGTAAAAATTACGCACACTATTGACATTAATTTCTTCTGAATTTTCTTGCTGAAGAAATGAAACTTGTTTGGAAGGAATCTTCCCTTGATATTCTCTTTTATCAAGAATCTTGTTGTTATCCCGGTCAAGTTTAGAAAAAATCTCAGTGGTTTTTTCTTCTGGTCCCTTTAAGGTCAACTCGTAATCGGAAAGCGCTAACAAGGATCGAAACTTTTCTTGTAAGCCAGTTTTCGCTGATAAAATAGCGTTAACTCGAGCAGGAACGCCAAGTTTTTCTTGGAGTAATTCAATAGGGATGAAAATCGTAGCAGGCACTTCCATTCCTGAGAACAAGTTGAACCCTGCAAATTTATCTGTAGGGCTTAATATTTTTTCGACCTTAAACAAAAACGAATCTACAACATCGTCTCTGCTTCCTAAAAATGATTCTCTTGGTATCGCACTTGGCTTTTCTATTCTTAAAACTACATTCGTATTTTCCATCAATTGCAACTTGGAAGCAGCCTCATTATTAAGCCAAACTCCTTTCGTTTCTTTCCATAAATCTGCTTTTTCATCACCTTGCCAAAATTCTTTCGTAACAGCGACCACCTGAGCATTACTAATTTGCGTCACCAGACAATCTTGCTCGTCGCGTACTTGCAAAGCAGCCTTTAGAACAATCGCAGGAACAGCCGATTTTTCTTGCAACTGAGGCACTATTTTCTCATTGAAAAATCTTTGCGCCAAAACTGCTTCATTAACCCACATAAGCTTACTTTTAACTATGTCTGCAAGACTTCCTCTTAATGAATCCCCCACAAGAAGAGCGCCTGTAAGGGATGCAGTAGCAATAACCACTCCCAGAAGAACCGCAAGGTTTCCCTTTAGGTGAAACTTGGCGGTATTAACAATAAATTCACTTAAACTATAAGCCATAAAAATCAATGACCTTAAAAATAAGTTAGACTTTCTTCATTCAACAAGGAGCCCGTCATCCATATTCACTACCCGAGGAAATAGCCCAGCAAGTTCTTGGCTATGCGTCACGACAACTAGAATATTTTTTTCTTCTTCGTGCAATTTAAGCAATAAACGCATGATCATATTGGCATTTCTTTTATCGAGGTTGCCCGTGGGTTCATCTGCAAGTAACAAGCGGGGCCTCATAATAAGTGCACGGGCAACAGCAACCCGCTGCCTTTCGCCACCAGAAAGCTCGGAGGGCATATGTTTATCTCTATTTTCTAAGCCAACTCGGGCTAATAAATCTTTTGCCAACTGCAAGACCTCGAGCTTCGCAAGGGAACCAAGCAAGGACGGCATTAGGACATTTTCTAGTACGGTGCATTGCGGTAAAAGATAATGATCCTGAAAAACGAAACCGACTTTTTGGTTTCGGTAATGGGCCAAGTCCGTTTCGTTCATTGAAAGAGGGTCAAGCCCATCGAGTAAAATCTTACCAGAACTAGGCTTATCAAGGCCGCCTAAAATATGAAGCAGAGTGCTTTTTCCTGAGCCTGACTGACCCATAATTGCGAGAGATTTATCCGAATCAAGATCGAGGTCAATGCCGCATAAAACCGGAAGTGACCCCGATCTTGTTATAAATTCTTTTCTTATTTGTCGCACCTGCAAAGTCATCGCTTAGCCTCACAGTCTAGAAGCTAAAAGGGCCAAAGCCCCCAAAGCATAAAAAGAATACTCAACATCTTTGCCCGCATCCCAAGACCCACCATGAAACCCGCCCTGCAAACTTTCCACCGACATTACATATTTGTTGATTTTTTCTAAAGGAATATTATCAAGGGCATTAAGTTCAGCCAAGGACCACAACGAGGTAAAGGTAGAAAGTACATCACAAAAAGGAATGCGATGGTTCGCTTTAAATCCACCTTCATCCCCCATCATACCGTTGAAGAAGTTAACTAGGCTGGTTTTATTATGATCTTGAAGTAATTCTGGAGAGAGGGCACGAAGGACTCCCATACCTGCAGCCGTGGGATTTGTGCCACTTTTTCTCATAGGGCCATATTCAACAAAGCCGCCATCATCTCGGTTTCGAGATTGCACAAAAGCTATTAGCTTCTCTGGATTGCTAACTTTCTTGCCTATCAATTGATGACAAAGTAACGCAAGAAAACTCATATAGGTGCTAGATTCCTTCCCCGAAGGAACTTTTCCAAAGCCACCGTCTTCGCACCTTAACGAGTTTAAGAATAAACCAATTGTTTCTGTCCAATTGCCACTTTGGGCAAAAACATCTGGCCCTCCTCCCATCGAGACAATGACGGAAGAATAGACCAATGAAAAGAAATCAACTAGGCTTGCCTGAGTATTTAATCTTAGCGTAAGAAAAGCCCCAACTTTATTCGATGTTGGAACATCCAACGCATTTAAAATCAAAAGGGAACGCAAAGCAAAGCCAGTGTAATAGAGGTCACTTTCGGAATCACGGCCAAAAAAACCACCATCCGGATTCTGACACGACATAATATACCTAATATGCCTTGCCCTTACCTCTTCGGGAACTTTCATCGCACCCAGATGTAATCGATTCGTTAGGTTCTCAAGGTAATTAAAGGGCAAATCCATTACACAACCCCATTTTCGAGAAGGTTGCGAATATCCTGAGGAATAGGAATTGATTTTGGCGGGGAATTTTCCTGCATCTCACACAACACCGTAACAACTTTTCCCGCTGCAAGTCGATCCATCCCCCTTTTTATTTCAAGCGCATAAGTTATGGACGATGCTCCAATTTTTTCAATCTGAACTGAAATTAATAATTCATCTGTAAAGCGGGCAGGTTTAAAATAATCACAGTGGGCAGAAACCCTAGGAAAACCAACTTTCTTACCACTTAACTGCATCATCACCGAAAGCCCAATAGAACGCAAAAAATGATGTTCTGCCTCTTCCATATAACGAAAAAAACAACTGAAATGCACAATGCCTCCCATATCTGTATCAGCAAACTCGACTGTTTTTTTATAAACAAATACAGGCATTAACATTTCCCTTAACTTAATTCTCAGCAAGAATTTTTTGATAAAAATCCAAAGTTTCTTGAGCCATTCTCATTGAATTAAAATATTTACTAACAGCATTATGCCCTAAAAGCGCTTGCTGACTAAGTGATAAATCCGAAGAAAAAGCAAACTCTATCTGCCTGATATAATCTTGCTGGTTTCCAGCAGAGTAAAGCCAGCCCCCGCCACCCGCTTTATCAATTAACTCGGGAAAAGAACCATGGTTTGGCTGCAGCACAGGCACATTTTGAGCCCAAGCTTCTAGCACATACAAGCCCTTGGGTTCCAAGTAATCTGTGGGAACCGAGAGCAGATCAATTTCGTCAAAGAACTTTGTTTTTGAATTTAAATCATGACATTCACGATACTCAAAATCTTTAAACAGCCCCGCATTTTTAATTTTTTCGAGTTGAAGGTTAAAGAAAGGCTTGTCATTTTCTCCAAGCCAACCCGAAACTTTAAGCATAATTTTCAAATGGGATTTGTCCGAACGCAAACTAATCCAAGCATCGACAATATTATGAAAGCCTTTTTCAGGACAAATTCGGGCAAAATACCCAAGTACATTTCCAAGTTTGTTAATGCGTAAGGTTTGGCCGTGATATTTGAGGTCAATTCCTGGATAAATAACCTCAATTTTTTCCCGGGGTAGTTTCAAATAATCCGACATACTATCTGCATAAAAATTACTAGTTGCTACATACTTATTTACATAAACAGCATTTTTCGAAACCAAATCAATGGCTGTCGCCCTAAACTTTTCAGGCAACGATCGCAAAAAAATATCATCACCTTGCAATGAACAAACTACAGGAACCCCAACTTCGTTTCTAAGAATTTCAACCACACCAGATAGCAGTGCATTGGTTATATGTATAACATCTGGCTTGATGTAATTTTTCAGCCAAGCTGCAAGTTTTAATGCCTCTTTAACCTGAAATCCGTGCTTCCCCTTAAGCATAGAAACAACCAAATCTCCTAACTCATCCGCTTTCGTACTGACCGCAAATCTTGAAACCCATCGTAATAAAAAAGGAGCATCAAGCAAGCGATCGAAGAAGGCAGGGGTCCAACGAAAAATGCGAGATTTTTGCTGCAAATAAACATTGATGCCTCCAAAAAACACCCGGTCTTGGCTTTGGTTTTGCTCATCGGTACGAATTGGAGTGTAGGTAGGAATCAGTAGGGCATCATGGCCCATTTTGCAAAGTGCCGCAACAAGGGTGTTATCATTCATACAACTGCCACAGAACATGCCTGCAGCGCCAGCGGTGATGTAGGCAATTTTCATAGTTGTATCGCACAAAATACAATTATTTAATCAAAAAACCATATCTCAGGTTCCTACTCGGGTGAACCTTCAGTTTTAGGTTCGGTCAGGAAAAAGCTGGTGATGAACCCAATTGCAAAAACAAGCACACCAGTAATCCCAGCGGCATACGCCACCTTTTCAAAGTTATTAGAACCAATTGTAAGCATCGGGGCAATTAGATTCGTAGTCAGAAAAGCAGCAGATGTACCAAGCATACGCCCCCCTACATTGGTGGCAAAGGCACCGCCCGTACCGCGCAAATGTACGGGGAAAACCTTGGGCAGATATTCCCCGAAATAGGAGAATTGCGCAACAATACACAACCCCGCAAGGAAAACGCCATAACTAAAAAGATGAGGTTGGTTTTGAAAAATGTAGAACCAGACAAGAGGAATAACAAAGAGGCCAGGAATCTGAAAAATCCAAAGCAATACTCTTTTACTTGCTATCGAGACTAAGGCCAAGGCTAGAAGAATTCTTCCAGCGAGTCCACCTAGTTCCTGCATAAATTGAACACTTTCACGCCTAGGTTGAATTTCCTCTTTATTAATTTTGCCCAAGCTTTTGAGATTCGCAATTATCTCTTTTTTCTTCTCCACCATTTCGGGATAATCTTATCGAGGGATTTCATTTGTTCGATAATAACGGCATTAAATTTGGCAAGGGGCCCCATCTTAGCACGAGTTTCTGCCATGTCGGGTAAGCCAGGTATCGCTTGAGAAACAGTAACCTGAAGGGTGCCAAAAGCTGCAGCGTAAGCGCAGGCAGAAAGTATAGTTGCAACTATGGTGGTTTTACGAAGACCGGGCGCAAAGATTTCAAAAAAACTCGGCCTGCGCAATGTACCCGACTTTTTCCTTTCCAACCACACCGCAGACTCGGGCACAAAAGGCAGCAACAAAGCAATCGGGATTGCAGGCAAAAGCCCCGTCATTAAGGTAAAGCGCCAAGCAGGGTTTGTTGGATCACCTACAGGCAAAGTAGGCAGCATTTTATTTGCGACCATATAACCAATACCTGCACTAACACCGGTTACCAATAAACCACCAACGCTTGCAAAGGCCTGAGTCCAACCAATCGCTAATTCCCGCTGGCGCTTGTCAGGAAATAATTCAGCAAGCCAAGTAACTGCTGCAACAAATTCAACACAGACACCAACAAAGGTGGTACACCTAAAAAAGATCAACCAATTAAGATCGGTACTTAAGGCAGCAAGTACGGGTGAAAAAGAATAGACAAAAATACTACCAATCATAACGGTTTTACGACCAAATCGGTCGATCAACCAACCGCCCATTAAGCCAAAAACACCGCCGCACAATGCGGTCATCCAAAGAACTCGACCAACCCAAGTTTGAACTTCCGGATGGTTGAGGGGTAATTTTAATAACTCTGAAAGTGCAGGCCCCAACACCAATGGCGTCATCAGAAGTTCATAGGTGTCAAATAAAAAACCGATAGCTGCAACGGTAAGCACTAGCCAAGCAGTTTTACCAAGAGTTTTGTTAGGTTCGATTGACATAGCATTCTCGTGGGGTAAAAAAAGTACCGGAGGGAAAGTATTTACTTACCATCTTTATAGAGATGCCAGCAATGGGTGTCTAAAGAAAGTTTAGTTAGACGGAATTTGCAAGAGCTTTCATTTCATTTCTCATTAATTCCATTGGGCTTACTACAGCATCTACACTATCTTTAAAGAGGTCGCCAACGAGAAGATCAATGACATGTCGTTTCATATCAGGATTTTGGCGGATGAAGCCGCCGAAAGAGAAACCCTCATAAAAGGCATAAACAAGCCGTTTCATTCGGTCCATACCTTGGGTAAATTTAGGGCCCCAAGATCCAAGCTGGTTTGCAGACAAATCATTTTTAAGAATGCCTTGAGCAATTGCATCGGCAGCCATTTCGCCAGATTTAAGGGCAAGGAATACCCCCGAAGAATAAATTGGATCAAGAAAGCCGAAGGCATCTCCGACCAAGACCCAACCATCGCCCGCAACTTGAGAACAACGATAGGAAAAATCTTTGGTACTAGCAAAACCGCCGATTCGTTTTCCCGCTATAACTCGCTTCTTTGCCGCGGGGCACTTATCCAGCTCGCGGTTAAATATTTCTTCGTGGGAAAGCTTTTCGGCAAACATATCATCAATCGAAGAAACCACTCCTACGCTGACAATATTATTGTGCAAAGGAATATACCAAAACCAACCTTTCTTTCCTTCGGTCTGCAAAACAAGAGTAGCTCCCTCATCAAGCCCAGGCTCCCGAGTTGCCCCTTCATAATAAGTCCAGATTGAAGCTTTTTTAAGAAGCGGGTCGACTTCTTTTATTTTAAGGCGATTCCCTATCACCAAACTTTGACCACTCGCATCTACCACCACCTTTGCACGAACTTCGTAGGGGTCTCCATTTGGACCTTGAAGTTTCACTCCAACACACCGGCCCTCTTCAAAAATTGCGTCGAGAACTCTACAACCATAACAGACATCGACACCAAGATCAGCTGCATTATCCAACAGCATTTTATCAAATTCACTTCGCACTACCTGCCAAGTCTGAGAGCATTCGTGAGGGTTATTCTCAAAAAAATAAAAAGGTTGAGATTCCTTGCCTGTATCGGTAACGAATTGGACGCTGTATTTTTTAGTAAAAGAGCTAGCTTTAATTTTTTCGATGACACCCATACGCCTGAGAGTCCAATAGGTATCGGGCATCAGTGATTCGCCGATATGAAAGCGGGCCCCTTTTTCTCTTTCGAAGAGTTGAACCTTTAGTCCGTGTTGCGCAAGAATGGTAGCAGTAGAAGAACCAGCAGGTCCGCCGCCTATGACAATCACATCGGGATTGAATTGAGGTTTTGCGATCATAAATAACTCCAGTTGAATCTATATCGGCACGGCCCTAACATTTGTTCAAACAACTATTGTATTTTAACTAGATTAGATGCAAAATTCCACCCTTCTTCCCAACAAAATGCAAAAAAAACTTAACCACTTAAATGCTTTCATATCCTAGACTTAAGAATAAACACCTATTAATCCTTAAGATTTACTCGTTAAAATAGGGAGATTCGCAAGTGGATTTAAGCTGCTTACAAATCGGGCTAAACTTTGGCGAGGCAAGGTAATCAGAAAAAAATAATAGTTTCCCAATGAACCAAATTGTGCACAACTGCTTAAATACTATTAAATATGGATTTGTAAAAACTTAGGCATTGGGTCTTACAACTTCAAACAACTCGATTGCTGGTTGTCCTTGACAATGAATCATTGCGACCCTGCCATAGTAAGGCAACTGATCCTTGAGATTAAACCAAGATTCGCGGTTAGGAAATGATTCGATTTTAAGAAGTTTAATCAGTTCAATTTGTCTCATAATTTGATGCTGAATAAGAATCCTACCCAAGGGTTGCTTCCGAGCAAGTATTTCAATCTGAACAGGTCTAGGTAAAAAATCCATCCTTACTCGCATTAAGCCAAACAACACCACCTTGCCCGTATTTTCTCCATACAGATTTAATGTTCGGGCGTAACTATTATCCCGGATTACCTCCGTTAACACTCGAACACCCACAGCCTCGTGGTAGTGTGATTCCATCGTTACGGTCATATGATGTTCGTGATTTAATAAGTCATTATAAGGCTGAGGGACATCTGAAGATGCAAGCAGATGGACTATAGGAAATGCTTCGCTGGGAAATTCTTTGAATAGCCCTGCGAGTACCGCAAGGCTATCCTCAGGTGATCGACTCATACTTTACCCAGTTGGATAAGGGCTAAGGGTTCAGGGGTTTCTGGTTCAGTTTTTTCAAGAACAGAATCGACAAGGAAGTAAAGCAAACGGCGGAAATCTTCGGACTCGACATCATCCGCAATAGCCTCTGCGCGGGACCGGAATTTTTCGACAAGTTTTTGAGCCTTCGTAAACACATTATTCTTTTCGTAAAGCTGCCTAATTCTTTCAACTAAGCGGAAAGAATCTTCACCTTTGCGAGCCCTTAGTAGTAAATCCATAATTTCTTCTTTTTCAGCAGCAGTACCAGTCTCGAGGGCCATAGCAAGTAAAACCGTGGGCCTGCCTGCAAGAACATCTTGGCCTGCAACTACCTTATTTTCGGAGTTAGAATCAAAGTCTGCAAGGTCATTAAGAATCTGGAAAGCAATTCCAAGATTTTTCGCAAACTCTGAGATCATTTTTTCATACGGCTCAGCGGAGCCTGCAAGCCTCACACCCGAATACAAGGCAGCTTCAAAGGCAGGGGAAGTCTTAAGGGCATAAATCCGAAGTGCCTCAAGAGGGGAAATCGTCTTATCGACTGAATTGCGCCAAAGAAGTTCTGCACCCTGACCTTCCGACAACTTCACATGAGAATCCGAAAGCTTAAAGAGAATATCAGCGCTGACATCAGTGCCTAACTCCATACGATCCTTCGCTGCAAGGCGGTAGCCTAGCCCAACCAGATAATCGCCAACATTAATAGCAACGGGTACGCCCTGCTGACGGTGCAAGGTTTCGCGCCCATAGCGAAAACTATCATCGTCCTCGACATCGTCATGAATCAAAGAAGCCTTATGAAAAGCCTCGATGGATAATGCGGTGCGTTTGACAGAATCTGGGAGGTTAATCGACTCAGCATTAAGAGTGCCAGCACCGCCCTTGAGTGCGTCATATACTGCGAGAGTAATAAAAGGCCTGCTTCTTTTGCCGCCATGCCCCAACCAATCGTAAGCGAGTTTTTCATGAACCGAAAGCGGGTCATCAATCCGAGTGGTAGTACCAACTCTTGCGGGGGGACAAATTCTAGAAAGCTCGGGCTCTTCGCAAATTTGATGGGAGGCACGCATTAAGTGGATATAAGTCTTAGTGGTTGCAGCCGGCGTAGGTGTTTTAAGGTCAATAAACTCCATGACCCAATCATTATCAACCGAAGTGCTTTTGCAATTACTAGAAAGAAGAGGAACCGCAATACAAGGGATGCCTGCGAGCAGAATTTTATCCAGCGCTTTTTCGAGAACATTAAGGCAAGCTACACCAACGATGGCATCAACATGCCCACTTACAATAATCTTTAAAACAATAGGGGTACCTTCGGAGACAAGTACTTTGTAACCAAGATCTTCTGCTTTGGTTTTAAAATCTGCGACGGAGCAAGCGCCACATTTTCTGCAATCAAGTCCGAACTCATCGTAGTCCGCGGGGCAACCTTCCGCATGCTTTAAGCAATGAGGCAAGAGAAGAAGCCTTCGAGAAAAGTCAGTGGCCTGAACTTGCTCACGCCAAAATTCATTTGCAATGCAAACCGAGGTGAATCCGGTGTATTGAAAACCGAGACCCATTTTAGTAAGGAGGTTCTCAGAGAATCCTTGAAGCTCGGTTTTAGAAAAAGTATTTTTTCGATCGAGTCCCGCTGCAAACTTTGCAACCTCTGCTCGAACTCTATCTCGCATCTCTCGAGTTTCAGGCACAACTTTTAAATGCGAAGTACTAGCCTTCTTCGGTTTTTTTTCAATTAAGTCAACGACGGGTTCCACGCTGGGCTCTAAAATTGGCTCAACTATCGATTCAACAACTTGACTAGACATTATTATTAATTCCTAACGGCGAGGTATTATCATTTTCACCACAGTCTACTTGACCGCAGTACTAGTTCTAATTCTTCCTAAAGCGCCAATAGCAAAGACTATAGGATACAATTGTTCGTAATACCATAACTTTGCGAAATAAAACCCAATTGGTTCTGCTTTAAATAGTTGACCATTTTCTGCGGCATTAATCAACCATAATAAGCCATTTTTTAAGACTTTCAGGTCTGGGTCCATATCCCATAACACTTCTAAGGCTAAAGATGTCTCTTCTACAGAGGAAGGACACCCAAAAGCCCCACCCCATCCCCCATCAGAATTCTGCGCTTTTTCAAGGAAACGAACCCCTTTTCGTGCGTGCAAATCTTCCCAAAGCCCTAAATCCCGAAAGGCAGCAAGAACCTTGCTAGTCCCATAAACTGGGTTAGACTCCGAAGCATCGTGCTGATTACCAAACCAAAGTGGAAGCCAAGAACCATCTTTACTTTGCTGCTCGCGCAAATAACTTAATCCGCCATCATAAAGATTTTCAAGTTCTACCTCTACAGCAAGCAATTGAGGATCAATATTTTCAGTTCCACCTTCTGGATACCACGGGGCGATAGCACGAAGAACATGAGCGGTAAGATCCGAGCCACTGCGATCGAAAGGAAGCTTCGACCATCCATGACAAAAAGTTGGAATCCCAGAGTCTCGGTTTTGCAATCCACCTAACCATCGGACCCCAGCCCTCAGCCACTCCCCAGGCTTTTCTCCTAGATTTGTTAAAGCAAGTAAAGCCCCTGGGGTATCATCTGCATCGGGAACACAACCAGGAAGCGGCGTCCAACCCCATCCCCCTGGTTCCGCACCCGTATAAGGGTGAACAACAGAATATTGCTGAGATTTAAGCCATTGCACGAGAGACTCGGAATCACCAAGCGATTGGAGGTCATCAGAAGTCGCCAAGGAATTTACAGCAAGGGTAGTAACCCAAGTAGAAAGATTTGTATCGATAGGCCAACTCCCATCGGGGCGAACCGAATCCTTCAAAAAAGCGATTCCTTTTTTTACAACTTCGTGATCGTGTTTATCAGAAGCAGCAAGAGATAAGGTAACGAAAGCGGTAAGAGGGGTGGCTTCGAGAAATCCGCCATTTACAGGTTGAATTTTTCCTAATACTTTCAAAGCAAATCGGGTGCAAAGTTTTCGCAAAAGCCAAAGTGGCCCAATACTAGAAGGGTTAAAATGATGAATACAAATGCCAATTGCAATTAACGCAGGCAAGGCATAACTCACAACGGGCAACCCCACAAACCGATACCAACTCTGAGGAAGGCACGCTAACTCAAAGGGCAAAGCAGGAACTTCATCCCATCCCACAAGGCCTGCAAGCGCACAAGTGGTAAGAATAGGCACGGAGAAAGTTTTGTCAGTGCCGTATCTCTGGCGCAAGGCTTCTGCCAACTCTTTGCCCGTAGTTCCATGCTTAACAGCAAGCCATTGATCCGCTTTCTCTAGAGATGGTGCAAATTCTTTTGTTTTTCCTGCGATGTAAAAAGCAGATTTAACCAATAGTGTGGTGGAGATGTTAGAAAAGCTAAGGGTGGTATCGCCCCACCCGCCATCGGTGTTTTGATTTTCTCTAAGCCATAAAAGTCCATTTTCAACTAAGGTGGTAGCATCTGCTTTAGCAGCAACAAGGGCAGCAACTGCAACTGCTGTGGATAATGCCGAGTTTGAAAGTTCGCCTTCCCACCAACCACCCGATTTTCTTAAAGAGAGTAGTTTTTCCCTCGCTAACACATATGCCTTTTCAACCCTCAGAGGATTAATTCCTAGGCCGGAGGGTGTTGGTCTTTTGAATCCGACCTGGGTCACATAGCACCCATGCCGAAAAACACATTGTTTTTAAGAAAGCGATAAAGCCAGTAAGACTCGGGAATTTCTTTACCGGGCATATGCTGGCTCTGCCTAGGTTTGCCAGAACCTATTTCCTTGATCGCATCTCGGGCGCTGTAGTCCTTGGCACCATGACTCTGAATGAACTCGGCAAGTTCCTGCGGATTTTCAAGAATCACACAACCCTTGGTACGATCCTTCACAAACTCTTGGAACCCTCGCAGGTAGGAACTTTCGTTAATCGTTTTGTATAAATCGTAATTGTTGTCACTCACCTTATTCGTAGCGAAGGAAAGAGGCGGGCAGATTTCGATACTTCCTTGAGGCCCAATATGGAAACCCATACCCATCGCTGCTGGGCAGAAAGCTTCACCCGTCGCAGTCCAATAACTATCAATAATGATGATTGGCTGATGATGCCTGAGGGCAACCATTTTCTTCCTAGCTTCGAGCAATTGCTCAGAAGAAAGGCAATATTCGGGATGAGGATCTTCGCCCACCGGCCTGTAAAAATAATACCAGATATACATCGCACCTTGCTTAATCACCATTTCTAGGAAAGAGTCGCAGAGAACTTCTTCCATGTTTTTACCCGTAATAGTACAGGCAACACCAAAGATGATTCCTTTTTTTTTCAGCCTTTCCATTCCCTTCATCGCAGAATCAAACACCCCTTCACCCCGCCTGAGATCATTCTGAAACTGCAAGCCATCAATGCTGATTAAAGGCGTCACATTTCCGGCTTCTGCCAAACGATCGACATGGGCCTCGGTGAATAACATCCCATTGGTAATAGTTTGAAAAAAACAATCTTTATGGCGTTTGAAGACATCCCAGATGCCTTTGTACATAAAGGGTTCACCACCCAATAGTGTGTAATAGTAGGCTCGATTCTTCTTGCCCACCCGAATGATTGCATCGAGGTCTTCAGGGGGTAGATGAAATGCGGTACCCTCTTTTTCAACCCAACAACCATGGCAACGCAAGTTACAAGTGTTGGTCAAAGCAACAAACATAAAGGGGGGATATAACTTTTTATTCTTCAATCTGTGCTTATAAGATTGCACCGCAAGGAAACCCTTATAAACCCAAAGGTGGGCCGCTTTCATAGCAAGCCTAGGAGAAAGTTCAGTCACTGCACGATAAGCAAGTTTATGTAACATGGTTCTTCCCGTTGTTTTTAAGGTGGGGTCTAAACATCTAAGCCATCAAGTGCTGCCATAAGACTATCAAGGTCGTCTTTAGGAAAGTCTTTTTTGTCGGCCTGCCTTTTCGGAATGCCAACGCTTAATCCCACGGCGTCTCGACCATCTCGAACAAGTTCCTTGTCGCGTTCTTTGGCAGCGATAACGAGGGCGTCTCCCCCGCCAAAGAGTTTGGTAAGGTCGATCTTTAAGCCACTGATCGCACCCACCGGTGCGCCTGCAATCGCTGGGCTTTTATAATCGGGAAACATAATCGCCTGCTCTGGGCAAACCCTACTACACGCAGGGCAACCCTTCTTGCAACTATCTTGATTATCTACATAAATGCGTTCTAAACTATCTACGCCATATACTCCAAACAAGCAAAAGTCGAGGCATTCCATACAGTTGGTACAACGACTGTAATCAATCACAGGGTACCAGCGCCTGCCAGGGATTTTGAGCATTTCTTCCTTGGGAAAAGGAATAGGGCTGGCGCCATTGATTGTGGGCGATTTATTACCATTGGAGGATGTTGAAGAAATAATGATGCCAAGTTCTACCATTGCAGGTTTAATTTCAGTTATAGCCGCCTGCCACCTTGCTTTGCACTCTGCTAAAATCCTGCGAATTTCTTCAACATAAGTTCGATGATCCTTGGCGTCGCGTAAATCAAGGCAATAGATAAATCGGTCGGGAATCTTAACCGCACCTATCCCCTTGGATTTATTAGCAACCTCTTTATCTTCCTCTTCCTCATCACTTTCATCCGCGGGTTTGATATTAGTTTCACCTAACTTGCCCTGAATTGCATTTCGGTCAAGCAACCAGAAAGCAGCTCTAGGGTAAAGCCAAGAGATGACGACCATATCGCCCGGAACACCTTCGAGGTAAAGCCTTCCCGTATGCCCCTCCTGCAAGTCGTACAAGTGAGGAACAATCCCGAGATCGATGCCTGGCTCCATAAGCAAAGCGGCAGCGATTTCTTCTTCGATCGCCCTGCGAGTAGGATCTTTTCCCTGTGCCTGAGAAAGTACGACGGTAAGTTTTTTCTGACTCATGTTCAGTCATCTCCTGCGTTAATTTTACCCTTGAGGATGCGTTGGGTTTTTTCCCAGTTTTCATCTAGGTATGAGACATAAGATTTCGCATCCATCAAGGTTTCGATGGAACCATCCATTTCAAATAGCCAGCCCTTTTCATACCCATCGACATTAATAGCGGAAGGATCCGCTAAAACCACTGGATTAAAACCGAGGATATTAGCAGCAATGGGGGCAAATAAATCCGAAACTGCTTTGGATGTTTCAATATGCCCTATTTGATCAAGCAATGCAACTTTATCACCAGCATTAACCTGCCAATCGAGAAAAAAGACATCCTGCATCAATTTAATTGCATAGGTAGAAAACCCGAATCGGTTCTTTCCATCCACCTTTTTAGCCCAGAAATGATTGCGGGAATAATAGAAGTCAACAGGTATTACTGCTGCATGCTTTCCCATCATAAATTGCAAAGATTCGCTCATTTATTCAACAAATATAAAGGTTAAGTGTATCTAGCGCCTAGGTGTGACGGTTCAAAAAATCTTGGTAAAAGTCGGTCTACTTGCATTAATCCATCAATATTAACCTGAACCGAATCTTTGCCAAGCGTAATCCAACCTTCTTTATTTAATGATTCCCATTGGGGCTGAAAATCTTTTAAAATCTGAACATTGAATTTTTTATCGAAGTAGGCAGATTCAAGTCGACCTGTCTTCAGTTGTAAAATCATTTCTCGAATAAGCTTTTGATGATCGGAAACAGGTAAAGCACGCGCCAATGGAATATGGCCCTTTTGCAATTCAGAAAGATAATTTTCCCAAATGTCAAGGTTTTGCAAGTGCATACCATTTATATGACCAAAGGAAGCCACACCCGTGCCAAACATATCTGCGCCATGCCAAAGCTCATCCCGATAGACAAATTTAGCTTTTGAACTAGTGCGGACCAAAGTGTAGGCGCTGGAAATTTCATAACCATTTTCCATCAATGTTTCAAAAGCATATTTAACCCAACCGCGCTTGGTAGGCCAGTCAGAAACAGAAATAGGGTCGGGATGATCAACCTGCTTCAACTCCCTTGAAAAAACAGTATTGAAGGGCAATTCCATCTGATAAATTGTAATGCAATCTGGTGCAATCTCGATTGTTTTCTTAATACAAGACTTCCAATTTTCAGTGGTTTCCCCAACCATTCCTGCAATCAGATCAATGTTAATCAGCGGGAAATTTAGATCCTTAGCCCAACCATAGGCTTTTAATATTTCTTGAGAATGGTGCGCCCTACCGTTGGTTTCCAAAACTTCGTCATCAAAATTCTCAACCCCCAAACTTAACCGCGTAACCCCCATCTCCCGAAGGGCAGCAAGTTTATGCTGTTGCAAAGTCCCAGGCTCGCATTCAAAAGTAACTTCTTCAGCACTTTTAAGAGTAAAAGAGTCTTTGAGGCCATTGAAAAGTTTTTCAAGCTGCTGGACACTGAGGTAGGAAGGGGTGCCCCCGCCAATATAAACAAACTTCAAATCCCTGCCACTGCGGACGGGTAATTGAGAACACAAAGAAAATTCATGAATAAGAGCATCGAGGTAATTATCAACATCCTTGGCATTTTTATCGGTATAAACTCGAAAATAACAAAACTTGCATCTTTTTCTACAAAAAGGTATGTGGGCATAGAGGCCCAAAGGGGTTTCAGGGAGGGATGGGGAATTTAAAACCCGATATGCCTCGGGCAGAAAATCGGGCTTCCAGAAGGAAAAAGGGGGATAATTAGCCACAAAGTAATTACCCAACTCGGTTTTTTCTTGTGGAAATTCACTCATATCAAACTTTTTCCTAGAATCACTTTAGATCGTTCTTTATCTATATAGCATAGCACCAGTCCAACATTTCTACCGTAAAAATAATGAATAAATCTAACTTTTCACAATCATCTGTTTGAAGTTTAAATCGCAATCGCTAAACTCATCAGTAAGCCGAAGTGGCGGAATGGCAGACGCGCCGGACTCAAAATCCGGTGCCCGCAAGGGTGTGTGGGTTCGAGTCCCACCTTCGGTACTTGTTTTATCCTGTGCAATTTTGCATTTATCTAAAGCAACTTTTATAATGTGGAAACCTAAAACCTGTAAAATTGAAACCCTCGGTTGTAAGGTTAACCAATACGAATCACAATATTTCAGGGAAATGCTTGAACTTAATGGCATAGTCGAGGCCAATGATTTCGAAAGCCCAGACCTCTGCATTATCAACACCTGCACCGTGACCCACGATGCAGATGCCAAGGGTAGAACCCTAATTCGGAAAATTCACTCCCGAAATCCAAACACAAAAATTTTAGTTACGGGTTGCTATGCCGAGCGAGCCCCCGAATCGATTGCAAAAATCGAAGGGGTTTCTAGCGTTATAGGAAACAAAGAATTATTTCTAAATTCACTTGAACAATATGGCATAGATCAGCGCCCCCTTCATATCACCAGATTTGATGACCACCAACGAGCGTTTGTCAAGGTTCAAGATGGTTGCCTATTAAATTGCAGCTACTGCATCATTCCTTCGGTAAGGCCGGCCCTTTCAAGCAGAAAACCCGAGCTCATAATTGCTGAAATTGAAGACCTTATTGTTTCTGGTTACAAGGAAATTGTTCTAACGGGGATTCATCTAGGGCATTACGGAATTGATCTTTCCAAAGGGAAACCAAAAGCTCAATGGTGTAGGTTATGGCATCTTCTTGAAAAAATAAGCGATAAATTCCCACAGATTAGAATCAGGCTCAGTAGTATAGAAGCGGCAGAGGCTCGTGATGACCTTATCGATACTATAAAAGCGCGACCGCAAGTTGCGCCACACTTTCACCTTTGCTTGCAGAGCGGGTCTGATAATATTCTGCGCCAAATGCGCAGGCGGTATTCGCGACAAGGGTTTATTGAAAGGTGCAAGCGCATAAGCAAAGCGCTCGAAAATCCAGGCTTTTCGACTGATATTATCATAGGTTTTCCTGGAGAAACCGATGATGATTTTAAAGATACCTGCGAATTGGCAAGAGAAATTGGCTTTTATAAAATGCATCTTTTTCCTTATAGCCCAAGAGAAGGAACCCCTGCAGCCTTACTAAAAGACCCTGTTTCCCCGCAGATAAAGCTACAAAGACGAAAAATCCTCGAGCAAATCGAACAGTCCAATCTGTACACTTACCAGCAAAGCCTTTTGGGGATGCGGGAAAATGTTCTTGTAGAGTCGAAGTGTAGCCTTAGAGATGGTTGGGTTGAAGGAACTTCGTCTCGGGGAATTCGAATAATGTTGCCCGGGATGATTGAAGCCATTCGCAGAAAAATGATCCCTGTAACCATTTCAGGAATTTATCAAGGCATGCTTGAAGCTGAACCATTGCCCGAACCAGAAAATAGCATCCATCAGTTAAGGGAACCCGTAGGCAAAAAGCGTTTTAACTTAGCTTTGGTAAACAACTAGCCTGAGTTATTACAATTTTAAAATTAAATTTGTGAGAGATATTCCTTGCTTGACATTAACGAGTTTAGAGCTAAATTATAATAATATATAGATTTACTTGCTAAGATTTATCTTAAAGATAGCGACCAAGCCCAAAGGAGCATGCAATGAGCACTTTTAAATTTATAAGCTACGAAAGGCAAGGTGATTCACTTTGCTTACGGTTCAAAAACTTACGCCCATCCGAATTAGAGATTCAAGATTCATTTCAAGAAATCAGAAAAATCATAGCAGATGAAAAGATTAATAAGGTAGCACTTAGCCTTGGGCCAAATATGGAATGTATGTACAGTGTGTTTTTGGGTAAGATGATTTCGCTGCAACGCCAATTGACAGAATTAGGTGGGAAATTTGCTATTTGTCATGTAAGCCCACAGGTAAAATCCATATTTGCAGCTTGCAAATTAGATGATCGCTTTTGTTTTGCAGAAGATTTTCCTTCCGCAATCATAGAATTAGGGAAGTAGGAATCAGACCTTAACATTTTTCCAGGCGCCAGTTGAAAATCTGGTAAGCAATAAGATTCCTCGAACAAATAAATCGACGAACATTGCAATCCAAGCTCCAAGTAAACCTAAAGCCAAGGTAGGCATAAAATCGGATTGATCTGGATTTCTAGCAAATAAAAGCGCCACAGGAATCCGGAGCAAGAAAAATCCAATGACCGTATAAATAACGGGCATACGCGTATCTCCGGCACCCCTCAAAGCGGCGGTCATAATAATGCAGGATGCTAAAAAAGGCATTGCAAAGGCAATAAGTCGAAGAACCGGAGCCCCAATTCGAATGATTTCACTTTGCCCAGGTTCTGGGCAGAATACCAAAAACATAGGCTCTGCAAAAAAATAAAACAACCCACCCATAAACGACATGAACACCGCCCCTAAACCATAGGCAGTCCAAGCGCAACGGGCCGCTTCTTTAGGAAGACCAGCACCTAGGTTTAAACCTACCAATGCCGTGGCTGCCGTCCCAAAGGCAGCTCCAGAAAGATACCCCAGCGCTTCCCAACCTAGTGCTATTCCATGAGCACCACCTGCCGCTTCTCCAAGCCTATTAATGATTGCAAGAAATAAAAACTGCCCAATGCCAATACTTAAGCTATCCAATCCTGCGGGTAGGCTAATTCGAAGTAATCTGAGCAAAATATCAAAATCAGCTTTTTCTCTGCAGTCCCACTTTAGCCCAGAACTTCCACGCCAAAGCAACATCAAGACAATAAGACTCCCAACCGTATGGCTAAGTGAAGTTCCCAAAGCAATGCCCGGAAATCCAAGATTAACAATTCCAAGAAAGCCGGTTGCCAAGATAAAAGAAAGAGGAATATTTAAAAGAGTAACAAAGAAAAGAACCATCAAGCCCGCAAAGGTATTTCCCGCACCTACAAGACAAGCAATACCAGCGGCTTCAACCATTTGAAATGGAAGTAAAATAAAAATATTAAACAAAAAGCCATAAGCTTCGGAAGCGGCGTTTCCTTGAAGACCAATAAATTGCAAGATAAAAGGTACAAAGGAAATAGCCAAAATACTGGCAAGGGTTCCCAATAGAAATGCCAAGAATATAGATTGCTGAACAACCTTGGAAGCGGATTTAAAATCACAAGCACCTATAAACCTTGCGATTAAAGCCGTGGTACCTACTGTAACAATCACGCTGTAGCTAGAAATCAACCAAGCAAAATATTGCCCAGTGGTTTGAGCAGTTTGAATGGAAAGGTGGGAAGAAGAATCAACAAGTAAAAATCGGCCAGCAATGAATCTGTCCCATAAATTAATTATTAAGTGCAGGAATTGAAGTATCAATGCTGGCCACGCCAGATAAAATACTTTTAGAATGCTGGAATGATTTGGGTTTGTGTAAAAGTTGCCCTTTTCTTTTTGGCTTACTGTTGCTGAACCACCCATAATTCTCCTTTGACCAACCCAAAATGATCCCCCGCACGCAAAGTAAGCCCCGGAGTTTTAACGACTTGGCCATTCACTTGGATCAAACCATCCTTAACAATAAATTTAGAGTGCCCACCTGTGGTGCCTATGCCTGCTTTTTTAATTGCCTGGCTTAGAGTAATTGTTTCGGTGGTAAGTTGCAAAATCTTTGCGAACTTACCATCAGTTTGCTCATTCATTACATTCTCCAATGACTCAACAGAAAAAACAGGTACTATTACATTAGGTCAAAAAGTAAATAAAGCCCTACAACAGTAATAAAAAGTCAGGAGAAATAAATATGAAAGATGTTGTCGAAGAAATCAAAGAACTAAAGCAGCAAAAAAAAGCGACTATTCTCGCTCATTATTACCAAGAAGGTGAAATTCAGCAAATCGCAGACTTCGCAGGCGATTCCCTTGCCTTGGCACGAGAAGCCACCAAAGTTGAAAACCCTATTATTGTTTTTTGTGGCGTCCATTTTATGGCAGAAACTGCAAAAATCCTCAACCCTTCCAAAAAAGTTCTTCTTCCAGACCTTCAGGCAGGCTGTTCCCTTGCTGAAAGTTGCCCAGCAGACAAGCTTGCACGATACCAAGAAATGCTACGAATCAATGGCAGAAAATTCCAAACCATTACCTACATTAATAGCACTGCGGAAGTCAAAAGCCTTTGCGATTGGGTGGTTACCTCGGGCAATGCCGAAGCCGTTGTACGCAAGGTTCCCGAGGGAATGGAAATTCTTTTTGTTCCCGATAAACACCTAGGACAATACCTAACGGAAGTTACTGGCAGAAAAATGATTTTGTGGGATGGAGCCTGCATTGTGCACGAGATTTTCAGCCTAGGAGACCTTCTCGCAATGAAGAAAAAAATCCCAGATTCTTTAGTATTTGCTCACCCAGAATGCCCTGCGAACATCCGTGCCTACAGCGATTTTGTTGGGGGCACCGAAGCTATGCTTAAAAAAATTGCTTCTTATAATTCCCCAGCCGATATTATTGTTGCTACCGAGCCTAATATGATGTGGCAGATGCAAAATCGCTTCCCACAACACCGTTATTATCCAGTTCCCGGAATTACCTGTGCTTGCAACAAATGCCCTCATATGGCAAGAAACACTCTCGAAAAACTTAGAGATTGTCTGGTTAATGAATCACCGCAAATCGTTTGGCAACCCTGCTACGACCGTGCAAAAGAAGTTTTAACCCGTAGCCTTTTAAACTAATAAAGTCACTATTTTATGCAACCAATTCCCCCTAGATTCCTTCTTCGTATTGCTCGAAAGTGCTTACATAACCCGAATGTCCCATTGGCAAAGGGCAAAGCACTTTTAGACCTTTCCGAAGCGTTCATTCTGAAAGACTTAAGCCGCCTAGATTCTCAGCCCGAATTTGCTGAAATCAGAATGTGTTGGAACAAACAAGGCCTTGGCTTTCAAATCAGCATCAACGGCAAAAAAGAACCACCTGAAGGCGACAGACTTAGGCCTCGGTCCTCAGATGGTATTACCCTTTGGATTGATACAAGAGATTCTAGGGCTAGCCATCGGGCTACTAGATACTGCCATCAATTTCATTTTCTTGTTACTGGGGGTGGCCCAGATAACGAAGATGCTTGCTTAACACAATCAAAAATACACCGGGCGCTTCAAGATGCAACTTTTTGCAATCCCAGTGAAATTATGTTCCGCTGCATTGTTGAGCCCAAAGGCTATTTAATGGAATTCTTTTTGCCTGCTTCTACCCTTTCGGGATATGAATCAGAAGAGTGCCCAAGACTTGGGATTTGCATCCAGGTTCACGATAGGGAACTAGGCGATCAGATATATGACAGTACGCTAGAGTTCCCTTTTGCAGAAGACCCAAGTTTGTGGGGGCAAATCTTATTAGTAGAGGAAAACAAAGAAGATAAGCCAAGTAAAAAGAAGGTGGGTGGTAGATCTAATAATAAAGTAGATCCTAACTCAAACGAAGCAACTGAACTTTAAATATTTCCAGCAGCTTCTTCATCTTGCTTGGCACGAAGAGGGCCACGGTATGTAATTCTTCCCTTGCCTAAGTCATAAGGAGAAATAGCAACAGTAACAATATCTCCGGGCAGGATACGGATAAAGTTTTTTCGAATTTTGCCGGCAATATGAGCCACAACTTCGTGACCATTTTCAAGTTTAACTTTAAACTGAGTATTCGCAAGAGCGACAGTAACCTTACCTTGAACTAAAATAGCCTCTTCTTTTGCCATTAACTATTTCTCCCGAGCCAAGTTAAAAAATACCAGAACAAAGACAAAGAGGGTTCAAAATGAACCCTCTTACATTATAACCAATTTTAATTGGAAACTTTAGCACGCAGGTCCGCAATATTCTTAATCAGGTTTTTAAACGGATCTGCAAACTTCTCCAAACCTTCCGACATCAAGGTCTCTTCTAAATGCTGAATATTAACCTTGGCGTCGATATCGTCAAGAATCGCTTTGGCAGGAAACACATCCACTTGCTTAGTAAAGATTTGGCCACTTTTTTGGGTCAAATCATTGGTTTCGGGAGGATTAGTTTCAATATCAGATCCAGCAAAGGCTGCTACATACTTATAAGGTGCATCCGATGGCTTTTTAGTACCAGTGCTTGCAAAAATAATTTCTTCCTGCAATGGAAGATTTTTTTCTGCCCAAAACTTCTGATTCATCGCCCACAACCGCTTCGCATTTACGATACCAACCATACCCTGTGCTTCAGGAGTAAGAGTGGGAACATGCTTTTCGGTGTAGACATCGAGCCGGCTTACAAAAATACTGTAAACCGATTTGAAATGTTCCAAAGATTTACGGCGTTGAGCACCACGCCATACTGCATTTCTTGCTTCAAGATATTGTCTTTCAGAAAAGATAAGAGTTACATTAAGGGTAACCCCGTGAGCGCAGAGTTCTTCAAGAGCACCTAACCCACCGGGGGTTGCAGGAACTTTTATCATACGGTTTTGATGACCGGCGCTCCATTTTTTACCCAGTTCAATATATTTGGCAGATTTTTCAGCAACCGAAAGCTTGCAAGCCTTATCTTCTAGTAATGGATCTAGTTCAAAACTTACCCAGCCATCATTACACTTCGTTGCTTCCCAAACGGGAAGAAATACCTTTTGTGCTTGTCCAACTAAGAGGTCAGTCATTTTCCAAGCCAAGGCTTCATCATCAAAGCCTTCTGCAACAAATTTAGCCATCTGTTCATTAAACCGTCCGGTTTTCAACAAAGCAGAAATAATAATAGGATTGGAAGTTGCACCAGTTGCACCCATTTCCCTATTAATTTTAACTAAATCTGGGTCAATAGAGTCCAACCACAGCTTAGTTCCAGCATTAATTAATGATTGCAGAGGTGTTGTCATATAAATTGCCCTTAAAAATGGCCAAAAGTTTATACAAATCTAATTAAGAAATGTTATCTTAAGGATTATCAAGCCTTCTAGCTATCAGTTTTTTTAAAAATCTAGTTGTTTCACTAAACAATCATAAAAATTGTTTCAAAGGTTATAACAACTTTGCCAAGCTTAAAAAATCAGTCTATTTTCTCATTTAAAATAGAGGGCTACGAATAGAACGAGGTCTATTTGTTAAATAATAGTAACCAGTAAAAATTCTATTAGCTTTTTTAAAATCTGATACTCATCATAATGAGTTCTATTTAATTAAAACCAGCGGGATTTATCAACCAAATTTAACAAAGCCTCGTGGTTCAAAAACCTTCTAACATTCTCTTTTAATAGTGCAAAATGCCTTGCTGCAATCGGAGGGGCATACCCTGCAACATGGGGCGTTAGAATAACCTTATCGGACATTTTCCATAAAGGATGATTTCCGCTCAACGGTTCTGCTTCATAAACATCTAAACCTGCTCCTGCAATTATGCCATCATTTAATGCAGTAACAAGATCATCAAGAACAATGATGGCTCCACGGCCGATGTTTATCAAAACAGCATTAGACTTCATAAACTTTAATAATTTAAGATTAAAAAGTTTTTCAGTTAGGGGGGTGTGAGGCGAAGCGATAACAAGGTAGTCACAAGATTGTAAAAACTGATAAATTCGGTCCATAGACCAAGGGTCGGGTATTTCCTTTGAAGGTTCGACACAAAAGGGGTCAAGCCCTAAGCATTGCATACCAAAAGCGTGGGCGCGTTTTGCAACTTCTTTCCCAATCCCCCCAAGGCCAAAAACACCCAGAGTTTTTTCGCTTAAAACCTGATGTGATAAATCAATTGAGTTGGTAATGCCTGGCCCGCTAGAAAAATCAACCCTTCCCTGTTCGCCCCCAATGGGTTCCCATTTGCTTTGATTTTGCTGCAAGATATACTTGTGCATATTGCGGGAAAAACATAGCACCATTGCCAAGGCGTGGTCAGCAACCACATCCGAAAAAATTCCCCTCATATTCGTTAGAGCCGCCTGATGAGTTATTAATTCCGGAAAAACATAATGCTCTAGGCTTGCAGTCATCGACTGTACCCATTGTAGTTTTGTGGCATTTGAGAGCAAGATGGGGGTTATTTTACCTAAAAAACCATCCGCATTTTGAATGGCTTGCAAGGCTTCTTCTTGCGTTTGTGCATTCACCACATTATGGTTAATTGCAACGGCTTTTAATCTACGGAGGCGATGGGGATCAAGGGGTGGTGAAATAATAATTTTCATTGTGATTCTATTCTAGAATCAAGCAGATTTTCTAGCCATAGGTATTTCTTGAACTGCTATTGCAGAATTAGCAAGAACTAAGGGTAAAGCAAAATCAGGGGTAGATATAAAAATCGGTTTCTTATATTGGGCCAATGTTTTAATCATAAAGTAATAATGGACTAGACTTCCAAGGATAACCATCAAGTGAAAAAACTCGTGAGGGCCAATTACTCCTGGAAGAATAATTGGTTGCTGGGCTAGGTTTAACGCTGCTCCTACACTGTAAATAACTCCGCCCAATAAGATAGGCATCACTTTTTTAGTTGGCAACTTTTTCAACAATTGAATGTAAATCAGCAAACCCATCCAACCTAGCAAAAGGTACAAAGTTGTCCTTTTATATAACGGCATAGATAAATCGGTTAACCTCATCGTTATCCCAACAATTGCTAGAAACCAAATGCTACTAAGGAATAAGAATCTGAATTTTTTTTCAAAAAATACAAGTCCCATTGGGGTGCAGGTTCCTGCTATAAAAAGAAAAATGCAAATGTGGTCTAAAGACCGGCAGGCCTCGATCAATCTTTCAGAACCACGCACCGAATGAAATAAACAACTACTGGCAAAACAAGCAATCATCGATAAGCCATAAATTAACAAACCAATAGTTTTAAGTTTGTCGTTTCGGGCGTGCCGAAGCAGCAAAACAACACCTGGTAAGCATAATAAAACCCAAACACCGTGAGTTATTGCGTTTACCGGTTCTCGAAATAGAGTTGTTTCAATCATGCCAGCACCTAGGATAAAGCAAATCCATTTGACAAAAATGAGCTAGGAATTACCAACTCCTTCTTGGAAGGAATGCAACCATATAGATAGAAAATCGACTAGACACCAAGTAAACTTAATGGAATCGAAAGGGTGGAATAATTGAGTGCGTGCGTCTATCCTCACTAATCGTTAAATTTTAAAGATTTGTATGATTTCTAGCCTTTAGGCACTATTTAAAGCTATAAGTACAGTGTTCATTTTAAGGGATGTATCAATATGAATTATAAAAATCTTAGGGCTTGCATTAAAGACTTAGAAAAAAATAAACATCTTATTCGCATCGATTCTGAAATTGACCCATTCCTAGAAGCGGCTGCTATTCACCGCAGAGTCTATCAAGCAAATGGCCCCGCAATTTTTTTTAGTAATGTTAAGGGTTCGAAATTTCCAATGGTCAGTAACCTCTTTGGGAATATTCAAAGAGCTAAGTTTATTTTTAGAAACCAACTTGCAACGGTTGAAGCAATTGTTGCTTGCAAGGCGAACCCTGAAAAAGTCTTAGCAAACCCGCTTATTTGGCCTAAAGTTTTGCGTGGCTTGTGGAATTGTCTTCCTAGAACTGTTTCTAGGGCTCCACTTCTAGAAAATCAAATCCACATCGACCAACTTCCTCAGCTCGTTTCTTGGCCAAAAGACGGCGGTGCTTTTGTTACCCTCCCTCAAGTTCATACTGAAGATGTTGATGCGCCTGGTTGGCGGTTTTCTAATATTGGAATGTATCGTATTCAATTGTCTGGCAACAGTTACCTTCCTAATGAAGAAATTGGTTTACATTATCAGTTACATCGGGGCATTGGCGTGCACCATAGCAAAGCATTAAGCAGGAATAAACCCTTTCGAGTTGCCATTTCTGTGGGTGGGCCACCAAGCTTAGCCGTTGCAGCAGTTATGCCATTACCAGAAGCGATGCCTGAAATTTGCTTTGCTGGTCTTTTAGGTGGAAGAAGAATAGATTTAGCAAAATTTCCCTTACCTTCTCCATTGATTAAGCCCATTCTACTACCTGCGGAAGCCGACTTCTGTATTGTTGGCGTTGTCGACCCAGACAGGGTTCTACCCGAGGGGCCTTTTGGCGATCATCTAGGGTATTACAGTTTATTGCATAATTTTCCCGTAATGAAAGTAGAAGCAGTTTATCATCGTAACAATGCGGTTTGGCCTTTTACTGTAGTGGGAAGGCCACCACAGGAAGATACCGCCTTTGGAGAATTAATCCACGAACTGACAGGACCGCTTCTGCCCACAGTCATACCGGGAATTCATGCGGTAAATGCGGTAGATGCAGCTGGAGTTCATCCACTTCTACTCGCCATCGGAAGCGAACGGTATACGCCCTTTAATAAACTTGAACGACCGCAAGAACTTTTAACTGCTGCTAATGCAATCCTAGGACAAGGACAACTTTCGCTCGCTAAATTCCTGCTAATCGTTGCTAAGGAAGATAACCCGGAACTCGATATCAACAACATACCTTCTTTTTTCAATCATCTTTTAGAAAGAATAGACCTTACCAACGACCTCCACTTTTACACCAAAACTACGATGGATACGCTCGATTACAGTGGTACTGGTTTAAATGAAGGATCTAAAGTTGTATTTGCAGCAGCAGGCCCAAAAAGAAGAGAACTTCCAGTAGCAATTCCTGAAAAGCTCAACCTTCCTTTGGGTTTTGAAAACCCGAAAGTATGCCTCCCGGGAATACTTGCAATCAAATCTCCCCCCTTCCAAAATAAATTCGATGTAACGCCTTTAACTTTTTGCGAGGCATTTAAGCCAAGCGATAGTCTCAATCGATTTCCGATGATTTTGTTAGTCGACGACAGCGACTTTACCAGCGCATCACCAAGGAATTTTCTTTGGAATGTATTTACAAAAACCAACCCTGCAAAAGACATTTACGGGATTATGGCATTTAACCAAGACAAGCATTGGGGATGCCAAGGTTCGTTAGTTATAGATGCGAGAACAAAACCACACCACGCCCCCGCATTAGTTGAAGACCCAACCGTTGAAAAAAAGGTAGATGCAATGGGTGCAAAAGGGGGCCCGTTGCACGGGATTATTTAGGCTTAAGGTTTCTTGGGGGCACCTGCAGGCGGTGTTACATTCATACCTTTAATTGCATTAAGAGCAACATTTGCAGCATTTTTAACCGGTTCAATCGTTTCTTTTGCTGCTGCAAGTTTGGTCAGAGGTTCAACCGCTTTTCGCGCATCCACTCCAATACTTGCAAGCGAAATACAAGCGTTAAAAACAATTAAAGGTTCTTTATCTTCAAGCACATCAATAAGCTCGCCAACTAAAACTTTCGCTTGAACGCCCATTACCGAAACCGCATATAGGGCCTCGAGTTTTACCCCATTATCTCCTTGTTTTAGCATCCGAGAGATAAACTCCATTTGGTAAGAAACCGTTAAAACATCTTGATTTGCTAGCCCAACTTTTGCCCAGATTGCAAAAATCTTATCATTCCCGGTCGATAGATCCATTAACGCTTTATCTACCGCTGCAGATACAATTTGATTATTTGGCTTGCCTAACAGGGCTATGGAAGTAATGGCTGCATAGCGCACAGGAACTGCCGGATCTTTTAAAGCATTTAATGCCGCACTTACCGCTTTTACATCGGGCCCTAAATTCTTATCCATACCAAACTTTACCAACGCTAAAATCGCACTTTTCCTTACTTCATACGAGTTGGCATATTTCGATGCCTCGACTAAAGCGGATATAGTTTTTTTCCCATCAATTGGGTCAAAGCGTTGCAGCGCACTTATAGCCAAGAAACGCACTTGTGCCTGTGGGTCTTCCTGAGCCCTCCTTGCTAATGCATCCACAGTTCTTTGAACATCTTTATCTAATATCTCAAGTACGCTTAACGCTAAAATTGCTTTCACTCTGCAACCAGCATCGGGATCTAGGCAACTGCCAATAACAGCGGGGACCGCCTCGGAGGTGGATGACCCATAGTTTGGGATAGCAACAAGGGCATAATCTCGAACGCTGGCATCTGGACTTTTTAGATCAACAATCCAAGATTTAAGAGACTTAATAGGTATTTTAGGGCCATCACTTTTCTTAGAAGTATCCGACTGGGCGGTGCTTTGTGCTTCGGAAGCCGTTATAAAACCCAAAATTAAACATAAAAGAACTGATTTTTGACATAAAACCCTAAACCAAATACTTTGTCTCATAAATTTCCCCTTTGCGAATGGGTTTTCATTTCTCTCTCTACCATAGAACAAGGATTCCTTATATTTTTGCACTTAGCAAGACCGCTTTTCAGATATCTTCTTGCAAAAACTGATTTTTGTTGCAAAAATGATAGATAGATTAGGCCTTCCTAGGCGAAATTTGTGGTTCCATCCCTATTCGGTAGAATTTTAAAAATGAAATCATCTTACTATTTATGGCTAATTGCTCTAATGTTAATGATCCCTCAAAGTGGACTTAGTGTTGAGGAAAATGGCAAAGTTGCTGCGAAGCCAAGTTATTTTAAGAATATAAGGCCAATATTTCAGCAAAACTGCCAGGGTTGTCATCAACCCTCCAAGAAAAATGGTAATTTTATGATGACAGATTTCCCTTCCTTATTTTTAAAGGGCGATCGAGATAAAAACCAAATTCAGCCAGGCGACCCAAGCAAAAGTAATCTTTATCAATTGCTGGTTGCTCACGCAGACCAAAAAGCCGAAATGCCCAAAGGAAAAGATCCTTTAACCAAAGAACAAACAGAACTAGTTCGAAATTGGATATTAGATGGAGCTAAGGATGATTCTCCAAAATCTGCTATTAAGCTAGTTGACCCGGAACACCCCCCTATTTACACCTTACCACCTGTTATAACTGCAATGGATTATTCGCCAGATGGCCAAATCCTTGCTGTTTCTGCATACCACGAAGTAATTTTACATAAAGCCGATGGTTCGGGGATGCTCGCAAGGCTTATTGGACTATCTGAAAGAATCGAATCCATTGCTTTTTCTCCCGATGGCAAGCAGTTAGCAGTCTCCGCTGGATCTCCTGGGCGATTTGGAGAAATCCAAATCTGGGATATCCAAAAAATGAAACTTTCCCTTTCCGTTCCTTCCACTTTTGACACCCTTTACGGTGTCAGTTGGTCTCCCGATGGTTCTAAAATTGCTTTCGGATGTGCAGATAACTCCGTTCGTGCAATTGATTCTGCTAATGGCAAACAAATCCTTTTTCAAGGTGCCCATACCGATTGGGTCCTTGGAACCGCTTTTTCTAGAGATGGACTTTTCCTTGTTTCCGTTAGCAGGGATCGCTCTATGAAACTAACCGAAGTTGCTACCCAGCGCTTTATTGACAATATAACCAGTATTACACCAGGTGCACTTAAAGGTGGCCTACAAACTGTTTCTCTTAGACCCAGAACTGATAAAACTATGGTCAAAGGTGCGGAGGGTACCGATACCGCTGAAAAAGCATACGAGGAGCTTCTTATAGGAGGTTCAGATGGTATTCCCAGACTATACAAAATGCATCGAGTGACAAAAAGAGTCATCGGTGACGATGCTAACAAAGTACGCGAATACGAGGCTATTCCTGGAAGAATTTATTCTTCTTCCTTTAATAAGGTTGGTTCATTATTTGCCATCGGAAGCAGCCTTGATGGCAAAGGGTTCCTTAAAATCTATCAAACCGAGGATGCCAAAATCGTTACTCGCATCGAAAACGGAATTTCACCTATTTACTCTTTAGCATTCACCCCAGATGGCACGAAAATCGCTGTTGCAGGTTTTGATGGAACCATTAAGCTTTTTAAAGTGCCAACCGGCGAAAAAGATAAAGAGTTCATTCCCGTTCCTTTTACAATCACCAAGAACTAATTCATTCGCATAAGCGTACTTCCGGAGAATCTCATATGAAAAATACTTTCTCAGTTTTCAAGGTTCTTGCTATTCCATTAGCGCTGGTTATTTTGGTTCAAGCAAACTTTGCCTTTTCTCAGGAAACGGAAAAACTGCAACCCGGGTTACAAATTCAGAAAATTTCGATTTATCCTAGTGAAATTGAACTTAAAGGTACTTTTTCATATGCTCAAGTTTTACTTTTAGGATTACTCGAATCTGGCGAAAACGCAGACCTTACCCGACTAGGTAAATGGACGGTTCCTGAAGCACTCGTTAAAATTTCTGCTTCTGGAATTATTTCACCTCTTAAAGATGGGGAAGGAGTAATCACCGCTTCTTTTAATGGAAATACCGCAAGTATCCCTATCAAAATTTCAGACACAAAAATTACCTCCACTACTAGTTTTACAAAAGATGTTATGCCCGTTCTTACTAGAACCGGGTGCAATTCAGGCACTTGCCATGGTTCTGCGGATGGCAAAAATGGTTTCAAATTAAGTCTGCGTGGCTACGATTCCCTTTTCGACCATAGAGCCCTTACCGATGACCTAGAAGGTAGACGGTTCAACCGAGCTGCCCCAGATTCTAGCTTGATGCTTTTAAAATCCACGGGCCAGACTCCCCATGTGGGAGGAGCCTTGATTCAACCAGGCGACCGCACCTACGAAATCATTCGTAAATGGATTGCAGAAGGAGTTAAGTACGACCCAACCTCGCCAAAAGTTTCCAGAATCGAAGTTTTCCCTCGCAACTTTGTTCTTCCCCTTCCCGGAATGAAACAACAAATGCAGGTTCGAGCTTTTTACTCCGATAACTCCAGCAGAGATGTAACTGCAGAGGCGTTTCTTGAAAGCAGTAATATTGATGCCGCACTTGTGGAAAAAAATGGAATTATTCAAGGTTTAAGAAGGGGCGAAGCTACCGTTTTAGCCCGTTTTGAAGGCAATTATGCAGCTTCTACATTTATTATAATGGGAGACCGCAAAGGATTTAAATGGCAAGATCAGCCCAAAAACAACTTTATTGATAACCTTGTTTACGAAAAACTCCAGGCGATTAAAGTCCTTCCCAGTAACCTATGTTCTGATACCGAATTCCTTAGGCGTGTCACTCTTGATCTTACAGGATTGCCACCTAATCGTGAAGCAGTGAAAGCATTCCTTGCAGACAAACGCGATTCTAAAATAAAACGCGATGAAGTTATTGACAAGCTTGTTGGTTCCAATGATTACATCGAGCATACAACCAACAAATGGGCAGATTTATTGCAGGTAAATAAAGCATTTTTAGGTGATCAAGGTGCGACAAAATTCAGAGCTTATATCCGCGACTTAATTGCCAGCAACAAACCCTACAACATTTTTGCAAGCGAAATTCTTACTAGCACAGGGTCTAACCTAGAAACCCCCGCCGCAAGTTATTTTAAAATCTTACGCGACCCAACTGCTGCCACCGAAAATAGTACTCATCTTTTCCTTGGGGTCAGGTTTAATTGCAACAAGTGTCACGACCATCCATTTGAACGGTGGACCCAGGATCAGTACTTCCAGCTATCGGCCTATTTCGCCCAGATTTCTAGAGTAGAAGATCAAAAATATAAAGGTCAGAAAGTTGGAGGTAGTGCGGTCGAAGGGGCTCAACCTTTGGTAGAAATAATTCAAGATGTAAAAACCGGAGATTTGAAACACGAAAAAACCGGACTCGTTGTTCAACCTCAGTTCCCATTCGCTTTAAAAGATAAAGCTGCAGATAATTCAAACCGAAGGCAACAACTTGCTCATTGGATCACCTCAAGCGAAAACCCTTATTTCGCTAAAAGTTTTGTCAACAGGCAATGGTCTTATTTAATGGGTGTAGGTTTAATTGAACCGATAGATGATATTCGCGCAGGAAATCCAGCCTCAAATCCTAAGCTGCTAGAAAAACTTGCTGAAGAGTTTATTCAAAGTAAATTCAATATCCAACATATTGTTAAGCTGATTTGCAAATCAAGAATTTATCAGCTTTCTGTTGATACCAATATCTGGAATAAGGATGATGAATCTAACTTTTCGCACGCTTTAGCGCGTCGATTACCCGCAGAGGTTTTATTTGATTCTATTCATCTTGCGACCGGATCGGCCTCTAAATTACCTGGTTTACCCCTTGGGGCACGCGCTGCGCTTTTAGTCGATTCTTCCGCCGATGTTGGAGGAGGATTCTTCCAACTATTTGGCAAACCGCCGCGCCAAAGTGCTTGCGAATGTGAGAGGTCTTCTTCAATGATGCTTGGGCCAATACTGAGTTTGGTTAATGGCCCTGTTATTGGTGATGCTGTTAAAGACCCGCAAAACCTTATAAGCAAACTTCTTGCCACAGAAAAAAACGATATCAACTTGGTTAGTGAACTTTTTCTTGCGGTGCTAAACCGACCGCCAAGTCCACAAGAAATCGCTTCGGGGTTAAAAGCGTTAAAAGATGGAGAACCCGAATTTCAACCTCTGGTCGAAGAATACAACCGCCGTTTTGAATCCTTAGAACTCTATAAAAAAAGTGAAGCTCAAAGAATGACTCAGTGGGAATCTTCTTACAACAAAATTGCTGTGTGGGAAAAAATCAAACCCTCTAGTGCGGTTGCGAAATCTAAGGCTAAAATTTCGGAGTTACCCGATGGCAGCTATCTGCTTAGTGGGGAAAATCCACCGATTGAAACTATTACTTTTAAATTCCCAGTCGATAAAAATGCTTGGACTGGCTTTTTACTTGAAACCCTTCCTGACGATAGTTTACCTGCAAAAGGCCCCGGAAGGGCTATAAATGGCAACTTTGTCCTTAGTGAATTTAAAGCTACCTATTCTTTAAATGATAAAAAACCAATTCCCGTTCCCTTAACCAATCCAAAATCAACTTTCAACCAAGATCAATTCCCTATCGCAAACGCTATAGATAATAATTTAACAACTGGGTGGGCCATTTCTCCACAATTTGGTAAGGCAAACTCTGCTTATTTTCAAATTCAAACCCCTACTTTATTTAAAGATAAAGGAGAATTTACTATTACTTTAACCCAAAATTTTGGAACGCAGCATACCCTTGGGCGAGTCAGAATTTCTCTGACTAAAACACCCGGAACTGTTCAACCTTTTGGGGCTGAAAGTGAGATTGTTCGCAATCTCCAAATCGAACCCGAAAAACGGACTCCACAACAAAAAGATATTCTGCTTTCCGCTTTCAGAACTCAAGATGTAGAATTAGTTCGTTTGCAAAATTTAGTTTCTTACTTCGGGAAACCTATTGATAAAAGGCAGATCGGTGCCCAAGATTTAACTTGGGCTTTGCTTAATTCCAAAGCGTTTCAATTTAATCATTAACTAAACCTGCTTTACTAACAAGCTTTCCAGAAAATCAAAAGTTTGTTATTTTTACTTATGTTTGTAAAAAGGTGGCCAACATCTCCTTTGGATTTTTTTCAATTTAAATAGATTGAATCCAAACAGTGGAACAATTTTTATGAATATTAAATGGATTATAAGGCATGGTGCAATGCGTATGATGGGCGTTTTCGACCCAGAGTCTTCTTCTTATTCGCGAAGGGATCGGGTTCTTATTCGAACTCAAAGGGGCATTGAATTCGGCGAAATTCTCTGCGAATCAACCCCTGAAACTATCAAATGGCTTGTCGATCCAACTTCTGGAACAATTATTAGAAAACCCACACCAAATGATGATTTACAAATTCAGCACCTAAAAACGTTCGAATCTAATGCTCTTGATACTTGTGCTAAGTTATCCGCTGCCAAAGGTCTGCAAATGGCACTCGTTGACGCTGAAAGCCTTTTTGGTGGCGAACGACTTGTTTTTTATTACCTTGCTGAGGGAAGAATCGATTTCAGAGATTTGGTCAAAAACCTTGCACGAGAATTTCAAACTCGTATCGAAATGAAACAAATCGGCGTTCGAGATGAAGCTAAACTGCTTGCGGATTACGGAGATTGTGGCAAACCTGTTTGCTGCAACTCACACCTGATTGTAATGCCACCGGTTTCTATGAAAATGGCTAGAATGCAAAAATCTTCACTCGACCCCAACAAAATTTCTGGTAGATGCGGCAGACTTAAATGTTGCCTACGCTTTGAGCAAGATGTTTACGATGCTAACCAAAAAGATTTGCCAGAAGTTGGCTCTCTGGTTACAACGGATAAGGGTAAAGGTAAAGTACTAGCACAAGAAATACTTGCTCGCAAGATTCTTGTACAATTTGATGATGGGCGCAGAATTTCCGTCCTTCACTCTGAGGTTTTTGGTTCTTCTGATATCTAACTATTTTTACGGAATTTTATAGACATGGGTTACCATCATCCAAAGATCAATGAAATCATTAAAAAAGACTCAAGGTTTCCCTACGAAGCTTACGAGTTTCTTTTTCAGTCTCTTGCTTACACCCAAAAATTACTTGGAAAAATTAAACCCTCTGATAGCGAAGATCCTGCCAAAGAACATCATATTTCAGGAAAGCAATTAATCGAAGGTATTCGAAAATTCGCTTTAGATGAATTCGGGTTAATGGCAAGATGCGTCTTTAACCAGTGGGGCATTAAAAAAACCGTCGACTTTGGTGATATGGTTTTTAATTTGGTAGAAATCGGACTGATGAGTAAAACAGACAATGATGCAAGGGAAGATTTTGCAGATATATTTGATATTGAAACGGACCTTATGACCGATTACAAAATCACTACAAGTTCAGAATCTGAAGGGGCAAAATGAAGTTCGCTAGCTTTAAACTTCTCCTTGCTTTCTTGCTTTTTGCGGGGTGGATTAGTTATTTAGCCCTTCTGGTTTCAAAAACAACCCGCGGTATTGATGGTAAACCTCTTCGCCTTTCACAACCTCAGTTTCTTATTTCTACACTCGATTTAATTGGCTCTTTTGATGCTAACAATCAACTTCGAGTCCAGGAGGTGCTTTACTCAACCTTGGCAGATAAAACACCAAAGGTGGGGGATTTTTTGACCCTTGCTAATTTTAAACCAGGTGATTTTGATAGAAAAGATTTTAAAAATTGGTTAATACCCCTTCGAACTTCTCAAGATGGAAAAACCTTTGAAATTGTTGCGGTTCCTCAATCACCCGGCTTCCAAGGTAACTTTTCTAGGCTAGATTCTGCCAGAATTTACCCTGCTCTAGAAGGTGCATTGCTTCAATATAAAAAGTTCTCCAAAGGATAAATCGGGAAAAATAGATTTATTTCCTTAAAATTTTTGGGTAATTCTTATTCAATTTCGTTTTCATCTTGCCTTAAGACGAAAGCTGGCCTATATTTACTTTTTCTTTAAAGGCTAGTTACGCTAACGTAGCTCAATGGTAGAGCACTGGTTTTGTAAACCAGCGGTTGTGGGTTCAAGTCCCACCGCTAGCTCTGTTGAGCGGTTAATAGAATTGCTTTTGAGAAAATTGTTAAGGGTTTGGCTCCTTTTTGCTTCTACTTGGGTGAGTAAAGTTAAGAAAGAGCGAGAATTCGGCTGGGTAGGTGGCCGAGCGGCCAATGGCATCAGACTGTAAATCTGACGGACTTTGTCCTACGTGGGTTCGAATCCCCCCCTACCCATTGGAGTTTTGTTTTCTGCCTTGCGGGTGTAGCTCAATGGCAGAGCCCCTGTTTTCCAAGCAGGATATGGGAGTTCGATTCTCCTCACCCGCTTTGTGATTCTTTAAAAAGTTTCACTTCGCTGCTGTAGCTCAGTGGTAGAGCACTTCCTTGGTAAGGCAGAGGTCCTGGGTTCGAGCCCCAGCAGCAGCTTTTCGGTAGATAGTTGTGGTTAGTATTTCTTCGGTGTGGCACTGAAGAATACCTGTTTTCTAAAAAAAATGGGTGCAAACTATCTGACTTTTCCTAGAATCTAGGATATAAGTCTTGCGGGCATTCTTTTATAAACCTTTTTTGATCCTTCGGAGGCGTGATGGCTAAGGAAATTTTCAATCGTAATAAACCCCATGTTAATGTTGGCACTATTGGCCATATCGATCATGGTAAAACGACAACGACTGCGGCTATCGTCGCTCGTCAAGCTTTTAAAAATAAGATCGAAAAATTCAAGGATTATAAAGAAATCGCCAAGGGTGGTACCGTACGCGATGATCTTAAAACCGTTACTATTGCAGTTGCACATGTCGAATACGAAACAGGTAAACGGCATTATGCCCACATCGACTGCCCAGGCCATGCTGACTATATCAAAAATATGATTACCGGCGCTGCACAAATGGATGCCGCAATTCTTGTCGTTGCTGCGAACGATGGACCTATGCCTCAAACCCGCGAGCATATTTTGCTTGCGCGGCAGGTTGGTGTACCTCGTATCGTTGTTTACCTTAATAAGTGCGACCTTGTTGACGACCCTGAACTTCTAGACCTTGTTGAAATGGAAGTTCGAGAACTTCTTAATAAATATGAATATCCAGGCGATGAGATTCCTATCGTTCGGGGTAGTTCGCTTCCTGTTATGCTTTCGGCTGGAAAAGATGATGCGGCTGGTAAATGCCTTGACGATCTTATGGACTCACTTGATAATTACATTCCTGAACCTGTTCGTGAAGAAGATAAGCCTTTCTTGATGAGTATCGAAGATGTGTTCTCAATCAAAGGTCGTGGTACGGTAGGAACCGGTCGTATTGAACGCGGCGGCTGTAAAGTTGGCGACGAAGTCGAAATTCTTGGACTCCGTAAACTTCCAGGCAAGACCGTTATCACTGGGATCGAAATGTTCCAAAAAACTTTGGACAAAGGTATGGCCGGCGACAATGTTGGTGTACTACTTCGTGGTATCGACCGCGATGGCCTAGAAAGAGGCCAAGTACTTGCCAAACCAGGTAGTATCAACCCTCATACTAAATTTGAGTGTTCCATTTATGTATTAAGCAAAGAAGAAGGCGGTCGTCATACCGCATTCTTTAGTGGCTATCGCCCCCAATTTTATTTCCGCACCACTGATGTTACTGGTAGCGTAACATTACCAGAAGGTGTTGAAATGTGTATGCCTGGCGACAATGTGAAAAGTTTGGTTGTTCAATTGGAACAAGACAAACCGATTGCAATGGATGAAGGCCTTCGCTTTGCTATCCGAGAAGGTGGCAGAACAGTGGGATCAGGTGTTGTAACCAAGATTCTTGAGTAAAAATGATTTGGTAAAAACTGCGGAGCACCCGCGCAAGAATTTTCTTCAGTAGGTGCTCCTTAGTTTTAGATTTCTTGGAGTTTATAATGCGTGAATATGTTTGGATGGAGTGTACAGAATCTGGTGAACGAAACTACAGGGTTCAAAAAGAAACTCGTGGACCTGAGCGTTTGGAGCTTAAAAAGTATTGCCCCAAATTGCGTAAGGTTACGATTCATAAAGAAACCCGAAAAAAATAGTTGTCACTCCGAGTTGTTGCATCATTGTTAACATTAATTCATACATAAATTACTGTTTGAATTGTTAATAAATCATACAATTACTTTGGTAAGACTTAAATACGGGTGTAGCTCAACTGGCAGAGCACCGGTCTCCAAAACCGGGGGTTGAAGGTTCGACTCCCTCCGCCCGTGCTTTTGGTGATTTTGGAACTAACTTGGATAACTGTTGTTTTTTTATAAGATCTTGTAGGTGATAATCGTATTTTCGCCTGATCTTTTCATAGTGTTGGTAGCCTCAGGATTACAATGGCATCGACCATCAAAAATGAGCAGATAACTTCTTCTAAATCCGATTACGCAAATCCAGCGTATTACGGTCTGGGATTTGTTATTATTTTTACAGCGATTGCTTTTGCATTGCTGCAGTTACTTCCTTTCTTTTGGTTTGATATTCTTAAAATTCCAGCTTCCCCTACTTCTAAAATAGCCCTTGCAGTTGTCACCTTTGCACTTGGTATTTTTGCACTTGTAACTATAGGCAAAAACAAATTATTTACAGAATTAAATGGGTTAAAAGCAGCCGTTTTTATTGGCTTTGTTCTTATTTTGTTAAATCTAGTTGTTTTTTCTTGGTGGGGTAAGTTTAGTGAAACTCTTGTTTTTGAAAAAGGCTTTTTTCCTGAATCATTTGGTATTAGTTTTGCAATTGCGGGTTGCGCAGTATTCATAATTGCTTCTTTGATGTTTTTTGTAAAACCTTCCAATCTTAAATTATTTAAGCAAATTGAAGAGCAAGGTTGGTTCTCCCGAGAATCGTTTAAACATAATCAGGGACCCCGGATTCGTAGAGGCACCATTCTTTGCTTATTAGTTCTTTTTGGTACGGGAATTTATGTTCTTGTAAAAAATGAGACTTTGTCTCGTGGCGGTAATAACCTTAAAGTTGAAATTCCTTTTACTGCTAGAGTAAATATCAATCCAGATAAAACCGGTGACACCATCGCCATTTTGGAAACTTTTGGTTACAAAACTGAACAACCAAATGTCTCCCGTCAACAGTATCGTTTAGCTAATCAATCTGTCGATGCGAACAACTTTGTAAAAATTGGTTTGCTCACGGGTGACTCGAAATACAAAAGCAATGAAATAGTTTCAAAAGAATTCTATCAAGAAGAATCTCGAGAACTTACAAAAAATGATCGTAAGCCTGCTGAGTCATCGGAGCCTAAAACTGCAGATGGTAATTTGGTTTACCAGTCTATAATACTTATCCCAGGGACTCAGTTTTCGGTTCCTATTTTGTTAATTATAATTGGAATTTGGATTTCTTGGCGAATTGTTAATATTCCGGTGTTTGCAGATTTCTTAATCGCCACCGAAGCCGAGATGAATAAAGTCTCTTGGACAACGAATAAAAAATTGTTCCATGACACAATTGTTGTACTGACCACTTTGGTGCTAATGTCGGTATTTCTATTTGCGATGGATCAGTTTTGGAGAATTTTCTTGAGTAAAGCGGGGGTGCTTCGCTTTGGTCAAGATAATGTTCAGAAAAACACAAGTGTTGACCTAAAAAAATGGTAAACAACTGTTTCGGAGTTGGGAACAATGGCATCTGAAAATGCGGAACATTCTGTAGATCCTACCACGACTTCTGAAAGTACTATTCAGAATTCTGTACCACAACCTGCCCCTTCCTTGCCTAATTCCGACAAGCGATGGTATGTTGTTAAGGTGCAAAGTGGCAGGGAAGAAGCGATCAAAGAATCTTTAGAACGCAGGGTAAAAATTGATGGCCTAGAAGATTTCTTCGGGCAAATTTATATCCCTATCGAAAAAGTTACTGAAATGCGCAGAGGTAAAAGAGTTTCTCGAGAACGGAAACTTTTCCCCGGTTATTTAATGGTGGAAGTTGAATTCAACGATCCTATCCTTTATCTTTTCCGCGAAACAACAGGTGTTGGAGATTTTGTGGGCGGTACTGCATCCCATAAATTACCTACCCCTATGAGTGATAAAGAAATTGAACGCATGCTTCGCGTCAAGGGAGACAATGTTGCTCCTACCCTTGTTAGCAAACCTGCGTTTGATATGGGTGACCGCATTAAGGTAAAGGATGGAACCTTTGCTGGAATGGACGGAGAAGTTAAAGAGATTTTAGAAGGATTAGGCCGGGTTAAAGTGGAATTAACTATTTTTGGAAGACCAGTTCCCGTTGAATTGGAATACTGGCAAGTTGAAACAGTTTAATTAAGGGTTAGAAATGGCAAAGCAAGTTACCGCACAGATTCGTCTCCAATGTCCAGGTGGTTTAGCTACCCCTGCTCCCCCTGTTGGCCCTGCTTTGGGTCAGCATGGTGTGAATATTGGGGCTTTTGTCTCGCAATTTAATGAGCGGACCAAAGATAATAAAGGCATTATTGTTCCTATTGTCATCACGGTTTATTCAGATCGATCTTTTGAATTTATTGTTAAAAGTCCTCCAGCATCGATTCTTCTTAAAATCGCTGCCGGTATTCCTCCTGAAAAGAAAAAGGGTGGAGATGTCATTCCTGGGGATGAGAAAACCAAAGGTAGTGGCAAATACAAAGGTTTCAAAGTGTCACAGTCTCAAGTTCGGGATATTGCTCAAAAGAAGCTTTCCGACCTCAATGCTCGTGACCTTGATCACGCTACTCGTATCATTGCTGGGACTGCTCGCAGCCTTGGTTTAACAGTAGAAGCTTAGAGTCTAAACAAAATATCATCAAGAATCGGCCAAAATCTTGTGGCCGATATGGCTTGTTGTATCTACCATAAGATATTCACGCATAATTTTGGAAAGTAGCTATGGCAAAATCAAAATCAGATAATGAAACAAGTAACAACCTTGCAGAGGGTGTTAACCCCACTGATACTAAAAAAACCGAACCTAAGGTTGTATCAGAGGCTACAAATACAAAAAGAAGAGGGAAGCAACCTGGTCGACCACCTCGAAAAGGTAAAAAGTTAAACGCTAAAATTGCCTCACTTTATGAAAAAGTGTCTAAGGAAGGCCAACTTTCTTTAGTTAAAGCTATTGGTCTTTTAAAACAAATTAAGCGCGCTAAATTTGATGAAACTGTTGAAATTCATATGTCTTTAGGAATCGATTCTACTCAAAGTGATCAAATGATTCGCGGTAGCGTTGCATTACCTCATGGGATTGGTAAAAAAGTACGGGTTTTAGTTTTCTGCCAAGGTGATAATGTTTCCAAGGCAAAAGAAGCGGGTGCTGATTTTGTTGGTGATGCAGACCTCGTCAAGAAAATTCAAAACGAAAACTGGCTTGATTTTGATGTGGTTCTGGCTGCTCAGGATATGATGGGTCAGGTCAGCCGACTTGGTAAAGTTCTTGGGCCCCGTGGTTTAATGCCTACACCCAAAGCTGGAACCGTGATTACATCTGGGCAAGATATTGGTTCAGTCATTAAAGAATTCAAAGCTGGTAAAGTTGAATATCGTTCCGATAAAGGTGGCAATGTTCATGCTGGGATTGGAAAGATTAGTTTTAATGACGATCAAATTGTTTCCAATGCACTTACTTTCGTGGAACAGGTTAGGTCTTCTAAACCAACTGGTATCAAGGGAAATTACATTAAATCAGTTACTCTTTCTGCTACTATGTCTCCCGGAATATCAGTAACGCTATAAACCAATAATGGACTTACAACTAAACTAATAGTTTGGCCAAAACGCAGGTAAATTCAAATGAGCAAGTTAATTAAGGGTATGGAAATTGAAGCCCTTCGAGTGGACTTCAAAAATGTTAAAGATATGGTTTTTCTTGATATTCAAGCAATAACCGCTCAAAACAATACTGGCCTTAGGGCAGTTCTAAGAAAAAAGAATATTCGCTTAAAAGTTGTAAAAAACACTTTGGCTCGTATGGTTCTTTCGGAACAAGGCATTGTTGTTCCTAAATCTGCAGGTTACTTTGATGGGCCTACCGTTGTTGCTTGGGGTGCTAATAGTATTGCTGAACTTAGTCGTGAATTAGAAGTTGAACTCAAAAACCCCAAGTCTGCTGCGAAGTATAAAGATAAAGTTAAAATTAAAGGGGCTATAGCAGACTCTCAACCTGTTACTTTTGAAGTAGCATTAAAGATGCCTACTCGCGAAGAGGCCATTGGAAAAATAGTTGGTTTGGTTCTTGCCCCTTCGGCCATTCTTGCAAGTCAGATTATATCTGCAGGAAGTACCATTGCGGGCCAGATCAAAACTATCTCGGAAAGGTCTGCTGCAGAAGTACCCGCTGCAGAAGTATCTGCTGCGGAAGTACCTGCTGCAAACTAGGGGTCTTTTTTTACCGTTATTACGCACCGTTTGCTGCTAAGCTTCAAGCAGCGTTTTTGAAAGGAAAGTTTCTAATGTCTGATGCAACTACCTATGCTCCTGAGATTAAAGATCTTGGAGATAAAATCGTTACCCTAACCTTAAGCAAGGCAGTCGAATTAGCTGACTACCTTGAAAAAGTTCATAATATCAAACCTGCTGCAGGTGGTGGTGTTATGATGGCTGCTGCTGCTGCACCTGCTGGTGAAGCTCCTGCTGCTAAGACCGAATTCACAGTAGTTCTTGAATCTATCGTAGCAGAAAAGAAAATTAGCATCATTAAGGTAGCCAGAGAAATCACTGGTTTAGGCCTAAAAGAAGCTAAGGATTTGGTTGAAGGAGCACCTAAGAACGTTAAAGAAAACGTTTCTAAGGATGAAGCTGAAGCCATTAAAAAGAAGCTTGAAGATGCTGGTGCAAAAGTTAGCTTAAAATAAAATATCGAATTATTATTAGAGGAACATCTTTATTTATAAAGATGTTCTTTAATATTTTGATTTTTGTTTGTAGTTTTGTATTTATTTTGGTTAATATAAGGTAGCATTCCTTATTTAGGATTTTTAGTTCTGAACTAAGTGAATGGATTCCTTTGTTTAGGCCTGCTTGCTGTTGGGGGTAGATATTTGTTTAGGTTATTAACAGAAGCGGTTAGAATTACTTATTTACTTGTACTTATTAGGGCCGTTAGCCAAGTTTGGATACTTGGCCTTAGCCTTTTTGGGAGATTATTTCTTATGCCAAAAAGTCCTTATAATGTCCATACAGTTTTCAAGTCTTGTTTTTTTGAAGTCCGTAAAGCTATATTAATATTTAGATATCCCCCGGTTTATTGTTTAGATTTTTGATGTTCCCAGGGCTGACTCGGGAGCGTTTTTGGTTTGTCACCTCTTTCCTCCTTGTCGCCATTTTTGAACTTTGCTTGGAATACACCAAGGGTTAGGAGCTGGCTGCCATGCCCATCCCGTCGATTCGTACTATTAAACCTGAAGCTGTAAGAAACTTTGGGCGATTTGGCGATACTATTGATGTTCCGGTTTTGACCGAGATCCAGACAAAATCTTATGATAGATTTTTGCAACTGGGTGTTCCCCACGATAAACGCGAAGCCTCTGGCCTCGAAGGTGTGCTTAGGGAAATTTTTCCCATTGAAAGTTATGATAAGACCATTCGTTTGCAATTCGTTCGCTACGAGCTAGGAAAACCTCGCTTTGGTACTGATGAATGTAGGCAGCTGCGACTTACCTACGGTCGACCCTTCAAAGTTTGGCTTCGTCTTGAAAAAGAAGTACCTGTTGAAGAAGAAGTTTTTCTTGGTGAAATGCCGATTATGATTGGTGGTGGTGAATTCATTATCAACGGTGCAGAGCGTGTGGTTGTTAGCCAGTTGCACCGTTCACCGGGTGTTGATTTTCAAGAAACTACAGATGGCGATAAAAAGCTTCATAGTTGTAGAATTATTCCAGAGCGAGGTAGTTGGATCGAGATCAATGTTACTAAGAAGGAAGCCTTAAGCGTTAGAATTGACCAATCAGGTAAATTCTCCGCAATGACTCTTCTTCGTGCTATGGATCCTAAGTATTCCACTGATGCTGATATAATTAAAGAGTTTTACGAAACTGAATCTGTCAAAATCACTACGGCGGGAAAAGTTAAGCTCAAGGGCGCCCAAGTGGTTGGTGAAGTGATTGATCCACAAACAGGCGAAATATACGCTGAAAGTGGTGAAATTCTCACCGAAGAGAAAGTTAACAGTATTTCTCTGACTAATGTTAAAGAAATCATCATTCTTAAGACTGCTAAAGATCCTATTATCATTTCTTCATTGAAGGATGATGCAACCAACACCCATGAAGAAGCCTTGCTCAAAATTTACCAACGGCTAAGGCCAGGTAATCCTCCACAACTGGAAAAAGCAAAAGAGCTTTTTAAGGAAAAGTTCCAAGATCCTAGTAGATATCGCCTTGGTAAAGTAGGTCGCTTTCGGTTAAATCGAAAATTCGACCAAAAGGTTGCCGAATCTGAAATGACTTTACGCTCTATCGATTTCCTTAATGCTATTAAATATGTTTTGAAACTTCGTGCAAAAGATGGCTATGCAGACGATATCGATCATCTTGGTAACAGGCGTGTTAGGACTATTGATGAACTTGCAGCAGACGAATTGCGCAAAGGATTCCTGAAGCTGAAGCGTACGGTTCAAGAACGCATGAGTATGCGCGAACAAATTGATATGACACCAAGGCAATTGATTAATCCGAAGAGTATTTCTGCTGCTATCGAGTACTTCTTTGGTCGTGGCGAACTTAGTCAAGTGGTTGACCAAACAAATCCGCTATCTCAGTTGACTCACGAAAGGCGCCTTTCGGCCCTTGGGCCTGGTGGGTTAAATCGTAAAAGAGCTGGATTTGATGTGCGCGATGTTCACATTTCGCATTATGGTAGAATTTGCCCAATTGAAACTCCTGAAGGTACAAATATCGGCTTGATCTCTCACCTTAGCATTTATGCAGGGGTGGATGATTATGGTTTCCTTATTACCCCTTACAGGCAAATCAAAAAACGCAAACTTACAACCGAAGTTCAATGGCTTCGTGCTGATGAAGAAGCGTTGGCTAGGCTTGCACCTGCTGATGCCCCAACCGATGGGCAGAAAATTACAGATGAGCGTATTATTGCTCGTCATGAAGGCGACTTTAAACAGGTCCTTTCCGATGAAGTCGAATTCATTGATATCAGCCCTAAGCAGATGGTTGGCGTTTCTGCTGGTCTTATTCCATTCTTGGAACACGATGATGCAAACCGTGCATTGATGGGTTCCAACATGCAAAGGCAAGCCGTTCCTCTTTTAATTACAGAGGCACCCATTGTTGCTACCGGCCTTGAGAAAGATGTTGCTTACAATAGCGGTATGGTTCTCAAGTCTCCGATGGATGGCTATATCACTTATGCCGACTCCGATCGAATAATCGTGGGTCTACATAAATTAGAAGATAATAACGAAACCAGCTTATTAGTTCGTGCTAGGGCTCAATCTGGTTACCGTGAAATGCTTCTGCGCAAATTTGTTGGGCTTAACGAACATACCTGCCAAAATCATAAGCCTTTAATCAAGGTGGGGCAGAAGATTAAAAAAGGTGCTATTCTTGCCGATGGTGCTGCTACTAGTAATGGTGAACTTGCCCTAGGCAGAAATGTGCTTGTTGCTTTTATGTCTTGGGATGGTTACAACTTTGAAGATGCTATTATCATTAGTGAAAAACTGGTTCAGAACGATACCTATACCAGTATTCATATTGAGCACTTCGAACTTGAAATCAGAGAAACAAAACTTGGGAAAGAAGAATTTACCCGCGATATTCCCAATGTTTCACCTCGGGCACTTGCCAACTTGGATGAGCACGGTGTAGTTCGCACAGGGACTTTTGTCCAACCAGGAGATATTCTGGTTGGTAAGGTTTCTCCTAAGTCTAAGAGTGAACTTACCCCTGAAGAAAAATTGCTTTATGCAATTTTCGGCAGAGCAGGCGAAGATGTTAAGAACGATAGTCTAGAAGTCCCTTCTGGTATCGAAGGTGTTGTCATCGATTCCAAGCGCTTCTGTCGTCGATCTAGTATGACTGATGATGAAAGAAAGATACTTGATAAGGAATATCGTGATGAAGAAGCTCAATACAACAAGTTGATCATCGAAGAATTTCGTGCGATGCTCACCGAGTTGGGCGGAGTTACCGATAAAAATCTCGTCAAAGAGTTTGCTGGAAAAAGTGGTACTGAAAAAGATGACAAGGCTTTGCTTGATCTTGCTCAACACTTTACCCTCGACAGGCTTGATGTTCGAAGTGCTGATAGGAAGAAGGAATGTGCAGAGGTATTCGGCAGACATCGCGAACGCCTTGACACTTTGTTTGATGAAAAAGATCGCAAGCTAAATATCCTTAAAATGGGTGATGAGCTTCCTTCAGGCGTTCAACAAATGGTTAAGGTTTATGTTGCAGCTAAACGACAAATTTCTGTTGGCGATAAGATGGCTGGCCGACATGGGAATAAAGGTGTTATCTCCAAGATTTTACCCACGGAAGATATGCCATATTTAGCGGACGGTACCCCAGTTGATATCCTGTTGAATCCTCTTGGTGTGCCTAGCCGTATGAATGTAGGGCAAATTCTTGAAACCCATTTAGGTTGGGCGGCTTCCAAGCTTGGATTCAAGGCTATTACCCCTGTTTTCGACGGAGCATCCGAAGAAGAAATTCGTGAAGTCCTCAAAGAAGGTGGCCTAGATACATCCGGCAAAAGCTGGTTGTTCGATGGACGAACCGGAGAACGCTTCGAACAGCAAGTTACCGTTGGTTACATCTATATGCTTAAACTGCATCACCTTGTTGATGACAAAGTTCACGCGCGGGCAACGGGTCCTTACTCTCTTATTACCCAACAACCCTTGGGCGGGAAAGCTCGCTTCGGTGGACAGCGCTTTGGGGAAATGGAAGTTTGGGCTCTCGAAGCTTATGGGGCTGCGTATATCTTGCAAGAACTTCTCACCGTTAAGAGTGACGATGTTGAAGGTAGAACCAAGATTTATGAATCGATGGTCAAGGGTGAAAACACTCTTGAAGCAGGTACCCCTGCTAGCTTTGATGTATTAACCAATGAAATCCGTGGCCTTGCGTTGAATATGCAATTAGAAAAGAAACGGGTTTAGTTTTCTTCCTCTCGGTCTTTTCCCTTAATGGGTTGACACCGAGAGAATAGTTTAAATTTCTTATAAGATTTTATCTTTAAGTAAATCAGGTATTGAACCGGAATCTTCACTGCGGAGGCAATTGTACCTATGAGTAATGCAAGCAATGGCGATGGATCTTATGACCGTATCAATGACTATGGTGCCGTGCGCATCAGTCTTGCAAGCCCACACGACATAAGAAATTGGTCTTTTGGCGAAGTAAAGAAGCCCGAGACCATCAACTATAGAACTTATAGGCCAGAAAAAGATGGACTTTTTTGCGAACGCATTTTCGGACCCGAAAAAGATTGGGAATGTTCCTGCGGTAAATACCGTGGTATGAAATACAAAGGTATGATTTGTGATCGATGTGGTGTGAAAGTTGCCCACTCTCGAGTTCGCAGAAAACGAATGGGCCATATCGAATTAGCTGCCCCGGTCGTTCACATTTGGTTTTTCAAAGCGATGCCTTCCCGTCTTGGCACTTTGCTCGAAATGAAAACCAACAGTCTCGAAAAAATTATCTACTTCCAAGATTATGTCGTCACAGATCCAGGCGATACTCCTCTTAAGAAAAGTATGCTGCTTACCGAAGATGAATACCGACGAAATCGCGATAATTATGGAGATACCTTTAAAGCCGAGATGGGTGCTGAAGGAATTCGCAAACTTCTTTCAGGCTTAAATCTAGTTGATCTTTCTGTTGATTTAAGAAAGCGATTAGATGATGAACATAAGAAAGAAAAACCAAGTAAGCAAAAACTTCGAGACCTTGTAAAAAGGCTTAAAGTTGTTGAAGCCCTTCGTGATTCAGGTTTAGGTGGCCCGCAAAATAAACCCGAATGGATGGTTCTTGAAGCCGTTCCAGTTATTCCTCCTGACCTTCGTCCTTTAGTTTTGCTAGATAGTGGCAACTTCGCTACTTCCGACCTTAATGACCTTTACCGTAGGATTATTAACCGTAACAACCGCCTTAAGAAACTGGTCGACCTTAACGCTCCTGAGGTTATTATTCGTAATGAAAAGCGTATGCTTCAGCAATCGGTAGATTCACTTTTTGATAACAGTCGTTGCAAGAGACCAGTGCTTGGTTCTAGCAACCGTCCATTAAAATCCCTTACCGATATGATTAAGGGCAAGCAGGGTCGCTTCCGAGAAAACCTATTGGGCAAGCGGGTGGATTATTCTGCTCGTTCAGTTATTGTGGTTGGCCCCGAATTGAAATTACATCAGTGCGGTCTACCCAAGAAAATCGCTCTCGAATTATTCCAACCTTTCATCATTCGAAGGCTTAAGGAATTAGGCCACGCAGATACAATTAAATCTGCTAAGAAAATGCTTGAAAGAAAAGATGATCAGGTGTGGGATATTCTTGAAGAAGTTATCAAGAACCACCCTGTTCTTTTAAATCGGGCACCCACACTTCATCGTATGGGCATTCAAGCTTTCGAACCAGTTCTTATTGAAGGCAATGCTATCCGCATTCATCCTTTAGTTTGCAAAGGTTTTAATGCTGACTTTGATGGTGATCAGATGGCTGTTCACCTTCCCCTTTCAATTGAAGCACAAGTTGAAGCCAGTGTTTTGATGATGTCGACCAATAATATTTTTAGTCCTGCAAACGGACAACCTATTATTAGTCCTTCTCAAGATATCGTTATGGGATGCTACTACCTTACAGCAACCCGCGGGGAAATGGGCGAAAGTGGTGAAAGCGGCGAAGGTATGACTTTCGCTAGCACCAAGGAAATTTTCACCGCCTTTGACCTGCGTAAAATCGGCATTCATGCCCGCGTTCATGTGCGCCTTCCTATTCACAAAAAGTTTATCTCCGAAGTCCGCTTTGAAAAAGATAAAACCAAAGTCGAAGAATTGCCCCGTAAATCAAATGGCATTGTGACCTCAACCGTTGGTAGGGTTCTCTTTAACAATATCCTTGATGACCGAATGGCTTTTTACGACCTTGCTTTATCCACTAAGAATCTTTCTCGTATTATCGCAGAATGCTACCAAGCTTTAGGTCGAAGGGCTACCATCGAACTACTTGATCGCATGAAAGAAATTGGTTTCCGCGAATCCACTAGGTCCGGCCTTAGCTTTGCTACCGATGACCTTCGGACACCAGATATCAAAGAGAAAGTTCTTAACGATACAGAAAAAGATGTTGAAAAAATCCGCAAAAATTATGACAAAGGTAACATTACTGAACGCGAACGTTACAATAATGTTCTTGATCTTTGGACCGCGGCTAGCAAAACCATCACTAAACAAATGATGGAAGATCTTAAGAACGATGTTCGCCTTGACGAACACGGAAAAAAACGACCTTACCTTAATCCTATTTTCCTGATGGCCCACTCTGGCGCTCGTGGTGGTATCGAACAGATCCGTCAGCTTGCGGGTATGCGCGGGCTAATGGCAAAACCTAACGGCACCATTATCGAAACCCCTATTAAAGCCAACTTTAAAGAGGGGCTTTCCGTTCTAGAATACTTCAGTTCTACCCACGGTGCACGAAAAGGCTTGGCAGATACCGCACTTAAAACCGCAGACTCAGGCTATCTTACTCGTAAGCTTGCTGATGTCGCACAAAATGTTGTCATCACAATGCACGACTGTGGCACCTCTGCTGGTGTCGACAAATCCGCTATGCTTAAAGGAGATGAAACAGAACGCTCCCTTGCCGATACCATTCGTGGTCGAGTTAGCCGTACCACTATTGTTAACCCTGTAACGGGTGAAACGATTGTGAACGAAAACGATATGGTTTCTACCGAGGCAGCTCGGCTCCTAGAATTTCATGGCATTGATAAAATCTCCGTTCGTAGTCCTATGACTTGCCAGGCTCCCCTAGGCATTTGTAGGCTTTGTTACGGTATGGATCTTTCTACAGGTTCCTTAGTTGAAGAAGGTATGGCGGTTGGTATTATCGCTGCTCAATCTATTGGAGAACCTGGTACCCAACTTACTATGCGTACCTTCCACATTGGTGGTACCGTTAAGCGTGAAGTTGGAGAAAGTGAACATAAAGCCAAGAAGGCTGGAACTATTAACTTCGAACGACTTGATATCGTTATTAACGATAAAAAGGAAAAAATTGCACTTACTAGAAATGGTGAGATTACAATCCTTGGTCCTAAAGATAAAGTCCTTGAAACTTTAGCTGTCCCTAACGGTTCAATTCTTTATGTTGAAAAAGGTCAGCAAGTTACTCCAGGTACTTTGCTTTGTAAATGGGATCCACATATTATTCCTATCTTGGCTGACCGAGGTGGAAAAGTTAAATTCGACACCATCATTGAAGGCGAAACCTTCCTTAAAGAACGCGATGAAGTGACAGGTGCTGAACGCTGGACCATCATGGAACATAAGGGCGATTACCATCCCCAAATTTTGATTGAAGATGAACTTGGACAGAAACAGGCTTTTTATTATATGCCTGAAAAAGCTATCCTTGAAGTCCGCGAAAATCAAAATGTTTCTGCCGGTACTCTTATCGCTAAAACTCCCCGTGAGGTCGTTGGAAATACCGATATCACCGGTGGTCTTCCTCGAGTTACTGAAATCTTTGAAGCCCGTAGGCCTCGTGACCCTGCTGTTATGGCAGAAGTTGCTGGTATTGTCGAACTGGGTGAAAAGAAACGGGGCAAGCGTACTATCTATGTCCAACCTATTGATGACAACGGTAAAGCTAAGGGCGAAAAGAGAGAACATCTTGTTCCCCCAGGCAAGCATCTTCGAGTCCATGCTGGCGATAGGGTGCGTGAAGGCGAGGCCCTTGTTCAAGGACCTCTAGCTCCTCACGATATCTTACGCATCAGCGGCTCTGAAGCTGCAATGGCTTATCTCGTTCGTGAAATTCAAGCCGTTTACAGAACTCAGCGCGTTGATATCGATGACAAGCATATCGAAATTATCGTTTCTCAAATGCTTCGTAAGGTTAAAGTCGAACTTATGGGTGATACTGGATTATTGCCTGGCTCCGTAGTTGATCGCTTTGCGTTCCAAAATGTTAATCAGAGACTTCGAGAATGCGTTAAGATTAAAAAAGTCGGTGAGTCTAAGTTTGAAGAAGGTAAGATTATTTCTAAGGAAGATTTTGAAGAAGAGCGAGCTTTGCTCGAAGCCGAAGGCAAAACCCTTCCTACCTTTACCAAACCAGTTCACGCTACTTGTAGTGTTCAGCTTCTTGGTATCACCAAAGCATCGGTTCAGTCTGATAGCTTTATCTCTGCGGCATCCTTCCAAGAAACCACCAAGGTGCTTACCGAAGCTGCACTTGCTGGCAAGAGCGATTACTTGGTAGGGCTTAAAGAAAATGTGATTCTTGGTCACCTTGTTCCCGCTGGAACTGGTTTCCGAATTCATCACGAAGCCGAAGTCAAAGTAAATTCCCCTTATGTAGGTGAAAGTACCGAAAACATAAGTGTTAATTCAGAAGACAATGAGCCAGCTATAACTACATAGTAGAATTGGACTTAGAGCTTTTAAGATTATTTTCTTCTAAACCCTAAGTCTGTACTTACTTGACCTTGTGTTGATATGTTCCTAATTTAATTGTTTATGGTTATTCTGCCACGATGGTGGTCTAACTCTATAACAGTAAAACTTGTATTGGTTTGATTACTATGCCAACGATTAATCAGTTAGTGAAAAGACCCAGAACCCAGCAATATAGCAAGCCCAAGCATCCTGCGATGCAAGGGTGCCCCCATAAGAAGGGCGTTTGCTTGCAGGTTAAAACGATGACCCCTAAGAAGCCTAACTCAGCGCTTCGTAAGGTTGCTCGTGTGCGACTTTCTAACCAAATTGAAGTCACAGCATACATTCCCGGTGAAGGCCATAATCTTCAGGAACATTCAATTGTTCTGGTGCGTGGCGGTCGTGTACGCGATCTTCCTGGGGTTCGTTACCATATTGTTCGCGGTGTACTCGATTCACAAGGTGTTTCGGATCGTAAACAAGCTCGTTCCAAGTATGGTACGAAGCGAGAAGGCAAGTAATATAATTTTTTGGATTTCAAAAGCTAAAGGTGAAAATTTATCATGGGAAAAAGGACTGCTAGCGCTGAAACGCTCAAGCCAGATCCAGTTTACAATTCTAAACTGGTCAGCAAGTTTATTAATGTGGTTATGCTATCCGGTAAGAAGCAAACTGCTTCTAGGATTTTTTATGATGCTATGGATCAAATCAAAAAACGTATCCCTGATATAGATCCCCTTGAGGTTTTCACCCAAGCTGTAGAACATGTAAAGCCAAGTGTTGAAGTTCGAAGTAAACGCGTAGGTGGTGCAACTTATCAAGTTCCAATGCAGGTTAATAGGGTTAGGCAACAAAGCTTGTCAATCCGTTGGATAGTCGGAGCAGCGCGAGATAAAGTTGGTCGACCGATGTATCTAAGATTAGCAGATGAACTCATTGCTGGTTTCCGCAGGGAAGGCGAAGCAATGTCCAAGCGAGAAAACACAATCAAAATGGCAGAAGCAAACAAGGCATTTGCGCATTTTGCCTGGTGATCCTTCTCCCTTTGTCAATACACCGGGCCTTCTGGATTTCATCCAGCAGGCCTTTTTTATTACCCTTAATTATTTCTAACCGCCTTACTTACTGTTTTCTATACTCTCGAAACCTGAGCTGATCTATGGCCAATGAAAATTTAAAACTTGAAAACTTTCGCAACATCGGCATTATTGCACATATCGATGCAGGTAAAACTACAACTACCGAACATGTTCTTTACTATGCTGGCGTTGTCCACAGGTTGGGCGCTGTAGATGCAGGCAACACAACAACTGATTACGATGAGGAAGAACAAGAGCGTGGTATCACCATTTACAGCGCTTGCATTCCTTTTCAATGGCGTAACACCAAAATCAACCTTATCGACACCCCAGGCCATGTCGATTTCACCGCGGAAGTTGAACGAAGCCTTCGGGTTCTGGATGGGTGTGTCGTAGTTTTTGATGCCCAAAAAGGGGTCGAAGCTCAATCAGAAACTGTTTGGAGACAAGCAGACAAGTATGAAGTTCCACGACTGGTATTCATCAACAAAATGGATGTTGTAGGCGCTAATTTCGAGCGCTCACTTGAAGATATAATCGAAAGACTCGAAGGAAAACCAGTCCCTGTTGCAATCCCAATGGGTAGTGGATCTATTAAAGATAGTGATAATCCTTTTCACGGAATCATCGACCTTATAGAAATGAAAGCTCTTGAATTTGATCATTCCAACCAAGGAAAAACTATAAGCGTATTTGAAATACCCGAAAAGTATCAACATTATGCAAATAAATGGCGTGAAAATCTTATCGATCAAGTTAGTGCCTTGGACAAAAAAGACCGGGTTGCAACTCTGTATCTCGAAGGGGCAGAAATCCCACCTACACTTATCCGCGAAATTATCCGCGAAAGTACTATTAAACGAATCATACAACCTGTTTTTAGCGGGAGCGGAAGAGAACATATCGGTATTCAAACTCTCTTGGATGGTATTAGTTGGTACTTGCCTAGTCCACTTGACCGACCCCCCGTGACTGGGACTAATCCCAAGAAAAAAGACAAAGAAGAAAAAAGAAATTCAGACAACAAAGAGCCTTTTTGTGGCCTTGTTTATAAAATCACCGCAGACACTCATGGAGAATTGTTCTTCGTCAGAATCTACTCTGGAATTCTAAAAACGGGGGGCAGAGTTCTTAACACCGGAAAAGATGTTAAAGAATTCATAGGAAAAATTTATCACACCGCTGCTGACCCTGCCAGCCGAACCGAGTTGCCTGAAGCCTTCGCAGGCGACATTGTTGCGGTGGTTGGGATGAAGGATGCCGTCACTGGAGATACCCTTTGTGACCCCCAAAACCCAATACTTCTAGAAAAAATTAATTTTGCCGAAGCAGTTGTAAGCCGGTCGATTGAGCCAGAATCTTCTGCTGACAAACAAAAACTAATCGACACATTAAATTTATTAAAAAAAGAAGATCCTACTTTTTCAGTAAAAATTGATATAGAAACTGGTCAAACTTTGATGAGCGGTATGGGTATGCTTCACCTCGAAATAAAACAACACCGAATGGAGCGAGAATTTCGACTCAAAGTTAGGGTTGGTAAACCTCGAGTAAGCTATCGCGAAACACTAAAAAAACCTCTGCGCGTTGAGGGAGAATGCATCAGACAAACAGGGGCTACTGGATTATTCGCAAGAGTTGTTGTGGAATTTACTCCGCTTGCATCAGGCAAAGACAAAAATAAGGATTCGATATGCGTCATCAATAAAGTAAAACCTGATAACTTACCTCAAATTTTTGCACTAGCCGCTGAACAAGGTATAAAATCAGGATTACAATCGGGCGAGTTGGGTTACCCAGTAATGAATGTGCAAGCCACTATCATAAGTGCTAAAATAGATGAGCAACTTTCAAACGAAATAGCATTTCAAGCGGCGGGTGCCGATGCGGTCCAAAAAGCATTAAAAGAAAATATGATCCTTCTGGAACCCGTGATGAAATTAGAGGTTACGCTCCCAGAAGACTATTTAGGTCCAATTACCGCCGATCTAAACGCGCGAAGGGCAGAAATTCGGGAATTACACATTCGGGGTAAAATGCGCGTTGTCGAAGCAATTGTTCCAATGGCAAAACTATTCGACTATGCTGATAAAGTTAGAAGCCTTAGTCAAGGGAGAGCATCCTCCACTATGGAGCCTTATTCTTACGCCCCTGCCCCCGAAGAAGTTTTGAAAAATATGTTGAATCCTTTTGCGATTTAATCATTTTAAACCTTCAGGTTTTTATCAAACTTAATGTTTTTATTTTGTTTGTTGTTGAAAAGAAGGAATTATTCCTTATTTTAGAGGTTTGGATGCTCTGCGTTAATATTTCATAGAATCTTGACATATGGTTCCTCAGCGCATATCCTTACTGTTTACTTATTTAGTGGGAATTAGATTCAAATTGTGAGGAGCGGAACGGTGGCTACCAGTAAAGAAAAAATCAGAATCCGAATGGAAGCTTACGATCACGAAGTTCTTGACAGAACTGCCCAAGAGATCGTTTTAATCGCTCAACAATCTGGGGCTATTGTTAATGGACCTATCCCCCTCCCTACCCGTGTGGAGCGGTATACGGTTCTTCGCAGTCCACACATTGACCGAAAATCAAGGGAACAGTTCGAAATTCGAACCCACAAGAGATTAATTGAGATTCTTCAACCTCAAGGCAAAACTATTGAAGCTCTTAATAAAGGCCTTAGTCTGCCTCCTGGTGTTGATATTAAGATTCGTGTAATGGCTGGAACTCCTAGTTAATCGGGTTAGTTGTCGATTGCAACAGCTTTCTACAGCCAGTTTAACAAACATCTAATAGGCTAATTAGATACTTGGAATAAAATATTTTTCTGGAAGTTAGTTAGATACAGAAGAATTTGTTGATGGTAATAATTATTGATTCAAGGCGATTTTACAGGCGGGATGGCAATGTTAACAGTAAATGTTTTCAATAAAAAAGGTGAGCAGGTTGGAAGCGAAAGCATCAACCCTGCAGATTTTGGTGGCGAAGTTAAAAAACAACTTCTTCATGATGTTGTGCTTATGTACCTTGCTAACCAAAGAGCAGGCACGCACAGTACCCTACGCCGTGGCGAGGTTGCTGGTAGTACAAAAAAATTATTTAAACAAAAAGGCACGGGCAATGCTCGAGTGGGTAATAAGCGCACTAATAAACGCCGTGGGGGTGGTACTGCCAAAGGTCCTAAACCCAGAGATTATGAATACCATTTACCAAAAAGAGCAGTACGAGCCGCCACCAGAATGGCACTTCTTAGCAAATTTCAAGATCAAGAAGCATTGATTATTGATGATTTGAACCTTGAAACTATCAAAACAAAAGATATTAAAACAATCCTTAAAGCCTTAAAACTTGATGCAACAACCTGTCTTCTAGGAACTTCGGGTATTAATAAAATTCTTTATCTTTCAGCAAGGAATTTACCTGGGGTTGAAGTTATGCCTGCGTCCGAGTTGAATGCTTATACCGTTTTAAAACAAAAGCGTCTTGTTCTAACAAGGGAAGCGTTGGCCGAACTTCTGAATAAGAAACAAAACTAGTTTTTCGTTTGTGATCAATTAGGATAAATGACGATGAATACATCAAAACACAGTAAACGAGTAAGAACGGGTGGCCCAACTCTTGATGCACATCAAGTTGTGATTCGGCCACTGATAACTGAAAAAGGTACCCACCAAGCTACGCACAAGAATGCGTATCCCTTTGAGGTCAACCCTTGGTCTACCAAGCCTGAAATAAAAGTTGCGGTGGAAGAGTTATTTGGGGTGCAGGTATCTCAGGTAAGGACCCAAAATCGTCTAGGAAAAAGCAAACGCTTTAAATCTAGAATGGGCAAGCTTTCTAACTGGAAAAAGGCAATCATTACCTTGAAACCAGATAGTAACAAAATTGAGCTGTTTTAAATTATTTTTTGAGTTTTGACGTTTTTTGAGGTGAGAGATGGCAATCAGACAATACAAACCGGTTACACCGGGCCGCAGACAGGGCAGTGTCAGCGACTTCGCTGAGATTACTGATAGGAAGCGTAAACCTGAAAAAACCTTATTGGTCCCTAAGCCCAAAAAAGGCGGTCGTAACAATCAAGGCGTTACTTGCGTGAGGTTTCGTGGGGGTGGCCATAAACAACAATATCGTATCATCGATTTTAAACGCTTAAAAGATAATATTGCTGCAACGGTTATTTCAATTGAATATGATCCAAATAGAAGCGCTAGGATTGCGTTACTTGAATATCAAGATGGCGAAAAAACCTATATTCTTGCGCCAGAAGGTCTTAAAGCCGGTGATAAAGTAGAAAGTGGCGAGTCTGTTGAGCCGAAAATCGGCAACACGATGCCCCTAAAGAAAATCCCTTTAGGCCTTACAATTCATAATGTTGAGTTGCAACCCGGTCGGGGTGGTCAAATCTGCAGAAGTGCGGGTACTAAAGCTATACTTACTGCTCGTGAAGGAAAGTGGGCTCAAATTACTTTACCATCTGGTGAAGTAAGAAGGATCACTTCAGAATGCAGAGCAACAATTGGAATGATCGGCAACACCGATCACATGAATGTAAGTTTAGGCAAAGCGGGTCGTTCTAGGTGGAAAGGGAGAAAACCTCATAACCGTGGTACTTCTATGAACCCTGTGGATCATCCGATGGGTGGTGGTGAAGGTAGAACTGGCGGGGGTCGTAATCCTTGCGGTCCGACAGGTGTACTTGCCAAAGGTGGAAAAACTAGGCAGAAGCGTAAACCATCGAATTCTTCTATTGTGCGAAGAAGGAAACCTGGTCCAAGGTATGCTGGTTCATAATTTTGTCGATCATATGTCTGGTAATAACTGGACGGAATCGAAAGTTACACTACAATATTCCGTTCGGGGTTTTTTGGAGATAGAATAAAGATGAGTCGTTCGCTAAAAAAAGGACCTTATGTTGATGAGAAGCTTTTCGCAAAAGTCGAAAAAGCTGTTAAAGGCAATAATCGTGATCCTATTAAAACTTGGTCTCGTGACTGTACTATTATTCCAGAATTTGTTGGGGCAACCTTTCTGGTGCATAATGGCAAAGCATTTTTAAAATGCTATGTGACAGAAGATATGGTAGGTCACAAGCTTGGGGAGTTTTCTCCTACTCGGATTTTTAGGGGTCATAGTGGCGGTAAAGCTAAAGCTTAATTATTATTTATAGATATACCCCGGGGTGGAGCAGAGGTAGCTCGCCAGGCTCATAACCTGGAGGTCATAGGTTCAAATCCTGTCCCCGGAATTTTTAATAGTGTCAAGTTTGTTTTAGAGGTGGGTTATGCAGTACAAGGCTATACACAGATATGCGGATATGTCAGCAAGAAAAATCAGGCCCTTTGCTACCTTGATTCGTGGTAGAACTGCAGAAGAAGCATTAGAACTGCTTCGTTTCTTGCATAATCGTAGTGCCAGATTGCTTGAACAAGTTGTTAAAAGTGCTTTAGGTAATGCTGAGTTTCGTGGTGCAAGGGATATTGAAGAATTAGTGGTGAGCGAATCTCGTGTGGATGGTGGCCCTATCATGAAACGCATTATGCCGCGTGCTAGGGGTACAGCTTATCCAATTAAACGAAGAATTGCCCATATTCATGTTACTTTGTCTGATGGACAACCGGAAGCAGAAGTATAACTCCCGCTGGATTTTGTAATTTATTTTGAGAATTGTGCTAGAGGATTTGTTTATTATGGGACAAAAAGTAAGACCAACTAGTTTTCGAACTGGTATTATGATGCCTTGGCAAAGCACTTGGTTTGCTGGGAAAAATGATTTCGGCGAACTTCTTGTTGAAGATTTTAAGATCCGTAAGTTTATCAAAGACAAGTTTGTTGCATCTGGTGTTTCTAAGGTGCGAATTGAACGAACTCGTGAAAAAGTAGTTGTTAATATTTTTGCGGCTAAAGTTGGGGTTATTATTGGTAAGAAAGGTGCGGAAGTTGAAAAACTTACTAAAGACCTTGAAAATCTTTGTCACCGCCATATTGAAGTAAAGACTGTTGAAGTGTCTCGACCTGAAATTGATGCTCAACTTGTTGCCCAAGATATTGCAGAACAATTGGTAAAGCGTTCTAGTTTCCGTAGAGTTATCAAGCGTGCCCTTGAAACAACAATGGAAGCCGGATCAAAAGGTATTAAGGTGCAACTTTCTGGCCGATTAGGCGGTGCCGAAATGGCTAGGACTGAAGGTGCTATGCTTGGTAGCGTACCGCTATCTACACTCCGTGCTAAAGTTGAATTCGGATTCTATGAAGCTAACACAGCACAAGGTAAATTAGGCGTTAAAGTTTGGATCAATAATGGCGATTTCTTGACCGAGGAGACGAACGATGGCTCTGATGCCAAAGCGAGTAAAGTTTCGAAAAAGCCAACGCGGCAAAATAAAAGGGAACGCCCTTAGGGGTAATACCGTAAGCTATGGTGATTTTGGCTTACAGTCTCTTGATGCTGGTTGGTTATCTGCTCAAGCTATTGAAGCTGGTCGTATCACTGCTTCCCACTCTATCGCTGGAGAAGGTAAGCTTTTTATCAGGGTTTTCCCTAATAAATCGATTACTTCCATTCCTGCCGAGACTCGAATGGGTAAGGGCAAAGGCGAGCCTGAGTATTGGGCTGCTGTCGTTAAGCCAGGTATGATCCTTTATGAGATTGGTGGCTTACCGGAAGCTTCTGCTAAAGTTGCTCTCAGCAAAGTGGCTTATAAAATGCCATTTCGTTGTAGGCTTGTTACTCGTAGACCAAGTATTGGGTAATACCCGTTTTTGATAGTTGAGGAATTTTTAAATGAAGTCTGAAGATTACAGGGGAATGAGTGACGAGCAGGTCGAACTTACCTTGAAAGATTTGGTGAAAAATCTTTTTCATCTTAGATTTCAATCTGCTACCGATCGTCTCGAAACTCCGAGTGAGATTCGTAAGGCCCGTAAAGAGATAGCAAGAATTAAAACCATTCAACGAGAGCGAGTTATTAAAAAAGAACTCGCTGCAAGTTTAGGGAGTAAGTAGCAAATGCTGGAGGCTCAAAACAGTCGTGGTAGAAGGCGTGTTATGGTTGGTGTAGTCACCAGCGATAAGAGAAGTAAGACTCGCACGGTTGAGATTCCACGCCTAGTAAAACATCCTAAATATGGGAAATATATTCGTCGTAGTACTGTTTGTCATGTTCACGACGAAAATAATGATTCTCGAGTAGGCGATACAGTAGAAATTGTAGAATCGCGACCAATGTCAAAGACAAAGTTTTGGCGATTATCAAGTGTAGTTAAAAAAGGCCTTGCCGCTACTACTGATGTGAAAGATATTGTTCTGCCTATTTAGTTTAAAGAACCAAATTTTATTTGGTAGTTTATATAACAGGAATATTGGTGTCTTATGATTCAAATGTATTCTTATTTAGATGTAGCAGATAATACCGGTGCAAAAGAATGTATGTGCATTAAGGTGTTAGGTGGTACACGAAGAAGATTTGCCGGTTTAGGCGATGTCGTTGTTGCTAGCGTTAAAAAAGCAATTCCAGGTGGTGAAGTAAAACCTGGCGAAGTTGTTAAAGGCGTGATTGTTCGTGTTAAGAAAACCACGCGTAGAAGTGATGGTAGTTATGTTAGGTTTGATAGAAATGCCTTAGTTTTACTTGACGCAGAATTGAACCCAAGAGGTACCCGCATATTTGGAGCGGTTGCAAGAGAACTCCGAGATACTGGATTTGCCAAAATTGTTAGCTTAGCATCCGAAGTTGTCTAAGTCCCTAGAGATTTGTTGAAGAAGAGATAATGCCATGCATGTTAAAAAAGATGACCTTGTTGAAGTTATTTCTGGGGATGATGCTGTTAAAGGCAGGGCCCTAAAAGTACTTCGGGTTTTAATTTCTAAAAATAAAGTTGTAATTGAAGGTGTTAATCGTGTTTACAAACATGTGAAACCTAATAAAAGAAATCCACAAGGTGGCCGTCTTTCAGTTGAAGCACCCATAGCAGTATCAAATGTTTTATTGTTTTGTCCAAACTGCAAAAAAGGTATTCGGTATGGCAAAAACATTGCCGCCGATGGTAGAAAATTTCGGGAATGTAAAAAATGTAAATCTGACTTAGGTACTATTTCCAAGGCGAAATAGGGTATTTGATTCTTTTATTGTTATTTGGGCTTTGGCCCAGCGAGTGAAATATGGCAAGGTTACAAGAACGCTATCATAAAGAAATCGTCCCCCTCATTGCAACCAAAGTGGGAAGGTCAAATGTTTTCAGTATCCCAAAAATTACAAAAATCGTAATTAATATGGGTGTTGGTAAAGCATTGCAAGATAAATCCAGAATGGAACAATCAGCAGACCAACTAGCTCAACTTGCTGGGCAACGCCCACAGATAACCAAAGCGAAAATTGCAGTAAGCGGTTTTCGCTTGCGTGAAGGAAATTCGATTGGTTGCAGAGTAACGCTTCGTGGCAAAAGAATGTATGAATTTTTGGATCGTTTAATAAGTATGGCCTTACCTCGTATTCGAGACTTTAGAGGATTAAATCCAAAGAGTTTTGATGGGCAAGGGAATTATAGTATGGGCCTCACCGAACAAGGTGTTTTCCCCGAACTTGATCCTGATAAAATTAATTTTGTTCAAGGTATGGATATTACTTTTGTAACATCAACCAAAAATGACGAAGAGGCGCGTGACCTCCTTCGTGCTTTTGGTATGCCATTTAAAGAATAATTTCTGAAAAAGGTTAAAACATGGCAACGGATGCAAAATTAGCTCGTTTTCGAAGAGATTTAGCAAGGCTTGATAAAAACAAGAAAGATCCTAAGAATAACCCTATGGAACCAAGGGAAAAAATTAGAGTTCGACTTCGTTGTAAAATTTGTGGCCGTCCTAAGGCCGTTTATCGTAAATTTGGCATTTGCAGAATCTGTTTCAGAAATCTTGCAGGTGATGGTTTAATTCCTGGTGTAACCAAGGCTAGCTGGTAAGGTACTTTCAAAATGATGACAGATCCGATTTCAGATATGCTCACCCGAATTCGCAATGCTAATCGCATTGAGAGGCCTGCTGTGGATATGGATTCCACTCAGATGAAAGCTAATATTGCACAAGTCTTTAAAGACGAGGGCTTTATAGTTGATTATCAGATTGGGATTATTCAAAAAGATTCTCATGGTGTTAATGTTTTGATACCAGAATCTGATCCTAGTAAATCGCATCTTATCCTTAGGGTTTTCCTTAAATACGGCCCCGAAGGCGAAAAAGTGATCCGTCACATTGAACGAAGTAGCAAGCCAGGCAGACGGTATTACTGCAGAAGCAATCAATTACGGCCCATTCTTGATGGCCTTGGTATTAGTGTAATGTCAACAAGCCGTGGTGTTATGAGTGATCGTCAGGCCCGCGTGAAACGCTTGGGCGGCGAAATGATTTGTAAGGTATGGTAGTTAACTAAGGGATCTTCCCATGTCGAAAATTGGTAAAAAAGTTATTGTTGTACCTGCTGCCGTCAAGATAATACTTGATGGGAACCATGTATTTTGCGAAGGCCCCAAAGGCAAACTTGATTTAATTCCTCACAAGAATATCAAAGTTTCTTTTGATGATGCTACAAGGTCAATTCATGTTGATCGCATCAACGATGAACGATTAAGTAAATCAGTTCATGGATTAACAAGGACGCTGATCGCAAATATGGTTGAAGGTGTATTAAAAGGCTTTGAAAAGCGTTTGAGAGTTGAAGGTATTGGTTACCAAGCAAAGATGGATAAGAAAGCTGTTGAACTAACAGTTGGCTTTGCTAATAAGATCAAAGTTCATCCTCCTGAAGGTATTACTGTCGAGGTTCCAGAACCAACAGTTGTACTTGTAAAGGGTACGGATAAACAAAGAGTTGGACAATTTGCTGCTGAGGTTAGGGCGGTTCGTCCTCCAGAACCTTACAAAGGCAAGGGTATTCGTTACGATTATGAAATAGTACGCCGCAAAGAAGGCAAAGCCTTCGCAAGTGGTGGTTAAGCCCGGAAGGTAAAATGAGCGAACAGAAATTAAAAGAAGTCCGTAGAATTCGCAGACAAAACCATGTTCGTAGAACAGTGGTGGGAACTGCTATCCGTCCTAGGCTAACTGTGTTTCGAAGTTCGAAACATATTTATGCCCAACTGATCGATGATGCAACTGGCTGTACCTTAGCCGCTGCGAGCAGTACCAGTGCAGAAGTTCGTAAGGCATTACCCTATGGTGGAAATATACTTGCGGCTAAAGCTGTTGGTAAGCAAATAGCTGAAGTAGCAAAGGCTAAAGGCATACTTAAAGTTGCTTTTGATCGTGGTTACTATCGTTATCACGGAAGGGTAAAAGCTCTTGCAGATGCAGCCCGTGAAGTTGGATTGCAGTTTTAATACAAGGTTAGTTTCTTTCTTAATACAGGTAACTAGAGATCATGGCAAAAGATCGCGAATCAAAACAAGACGATTTACAAGACCGCGTTATTAAAATCCGCCGGTCTGCAACAGTGGTCAAAGGTGGCCGTCGCTTCAGTTTTAATGCGTTAGTTGTTGTAGGTGATGGCAGGGGACGGGTTGCAGTTGGCTATGGTAAAGCCAATGAAGTTCCGCCCGCTGTTGAAAAAGCAACGAAAGACGCACAGGGCGCTATTAAAAGAAATCGAAAAGTATCACTCCGTGGTGATACTATTCCTCATCGTGTGATTGGCAGGTTTGGCGCAAGTCGAGTTGTGATGGTACCTGCTGGTCCTGGTACTGGTGTAAAAGCTGGTGCGGGTGTACGCGATGTATTAGAAGTTTGTGGTGTTAAAAATATTCTTACCAAAGTTCATGGTAGTACAAATCCCATCAACCTTGTTAAAGCAACAATTGAAGGCCTAGAACAACTTCGCTCTCGTGCGGAAGTTGCTATGCTTCGTGGAGTCACACTGTAATGGATTTGACAAAAGTACATAATGGTATTAATCGACTAAAGCAGAAAAAGCGAGTCGGTCGTGGCGTTGGTAGCGGTCATGGAAAAACTGCCTCCCGTGGTCATAAAGGCCAGTGGGCAAGTGCTGGTTCAGATAAGCCGATAGCCGTTTTTGAAGGCGGCCAGATGCAGTTGTTCCGCCGTATTCCTAAGCGTGGCTTCAGTCACGGAATGTGGGATAAGAAATTTCATGTTGTCAATTTGGGTGCAATTGATGCCCATTTTATCGACGGTGAAGTAGTGGATTCAGATACCTTGAAGAAAAAAGGATTAGCAAATGGTCCTTCTGATGGTATTAGAATTCTCGCTAAAGGTGATTTTTCCAAGAAATTGACGATTCGGGCACACCATTTTTCTAAAGCGGCAATGGAAAAAATTTCCGCCAAGGGTGGAGTTGCAGAATTGATTCCGCCTCCAGCCAAGCCCGTTAGAAATAAGATGAAAAACAAAAACTAGTTGTTATTAGTTTTGTTTTTGTGATGCAGCTTAAGAATATTATTCTGGAAACGGATTTTCGGGTAGCCTAGGTTGTTCTCTATTGGCAATCTGCAGCCTACCTGATAGCAGGAGCCAAATATGGGAAAGTTTAGTGCTATTTTTTCTATTCCAGAACTACGGAATAAAATATTAATTACTTTGTTGTTTCTTGCTGTTTACAGAGTCGGGTATTCAATTCCACTACCCTTCGTTGATCAAAACTTAATGAATAAAAATGTAGGTCAAGGCGGTCCCCTTGGGGATATCCTTGGTTATGTTTCTATGTTTAGTGGTGGTGACCTTAGTAACGCAACCCTTTTTGGCTTGGGCATTATGCCCTACATTTCTGCTTCAATTATTTTCCAATTGCTTGGTGCAGTTTACCCGCCCCTTGAAAAACTCCAAAAAGAAGGTGAGTCAGGCAGAAAAAAAATTAACAACTATACTAGGTGGGCAACCGTTGTTATCTGTTTCTTTCAAGCTTTTATGTATGTGCAATTTATTATGCAACCTTCATCAAGAGGTGGACAAGGTTTTGCTTTAACTAGCCCCATTGACTACAATTCAGGATATTACTGGATCACAATGGTTTTAATGATGACCACGGGCACTATGTTTTTAATGTGGATGGGCGAACAAATTGATGAATATGGTATTGGTAACGGTATCAGTCTTATCATTATGGCAGGTATTGTTGCTCGTATTCCTGCTGCTACTGCTTCCCTTCTTTTCGAAAATGGCAAGTTTAAAGAATCTATTTTTACTCTTGGTGGAGGAAACGGCCAAGATATTAGTTTTGAAAAGCTAGTCGTTTTATTGCTTCTTTTTGTGGTGGTGGTGGTTGCTGTTATTGCTATTACTAAAGCACAGCGGAGAATTCCAACACAATCTGCAAAGCATGTTCGCGGTCGGAAAGTGTTCGGAGGCACAAGACAGTTTCTTCCTCTTAAAGTAAATCAGGCCGGAGTTATGCCAGTTATTTTCGCAAGCAGTTTACTCATTCTTCCTTACTTTATTTTTAACTTTATTTCTAGTGTTACGGAATGGAGTTGGGCCCTTGCACTAAAAGATGCTTTCGAGCGTCAGGGATGGGCGTACACCGTACTTTTTATCGTAATGATTTACATCTTCTGCTACTTCTGGACCGCTATAATTTTTAATCCTAAAGATGTCGCAAATAATCTTAAAGATTATGGTAGCTTTATTCCAGGTTATAGGCCAGGCAAACGAACCTCTGAATACCTTGAAAAAGTCATGATGCGAATTACTTATGTTGGTGCCGCCTTCCTTGCTATTATCGCTGTGATTCCTACTTTAGTTACTAGCACTATGGATGTTAGGCAGGAAGTTGCAAGTTTCTATGGTGGTACAGGTTTATTGATTGTTGTAAGTGTGGCTTTAGATTTAGTACAAAAAATCAATAGTCACTTAGTGATGAGAAATTATCCTGGCCTCACAGAAGATTAATTCTTCGGAGCTGATAATTTATTTTATTTGGTTGCGCTTCCTGCCTTTGTATGTCTAAATTTATTAGTTTCATAGATATTTGGACTTTTTATAAATCTATTTGGCATTGAAATGGCTAATCTATGCGCATAATTTTAGTAGGCCCTCCAGGATGTGGTAAAGGTACCCAAGCCAAACTTCTTGGTAAACGGAATAAAGTCGAACATATTGGCACCGGCGATTTACTCCGCGAAGCTATTCGAAACGAAACGGCTGTTGGTATTAGAGCTAAACCCTTTGTTGAAGTTGGCAACCTAGTCCCAGACGAACTTGTCAACGATCTTGTTTCAGAACGATTTCAACGCGATGACCGTCCTATAACTTTTATACTTGACGGCTATCCACGAACACTTCAACAGGCCCAATCTCTTGATAAGGTTCTAGCATCTCACGCTCTGCCACTTTCAGCGGTTGTATTGCTTGATGTTTGTGATAACGAAATTATTAATCGAGTTACGGGAAGGTGGAGTTGCCCAAAATTAGGGTGTAAGGCAACCTACCAAACATTCAGTAACCCGCCCAAAGTTTCTGGGTTATGCGATGATTGCAATACAGTTTTAGTTCAGCGGGAAGACGACCAAGTTGAAACGGTAAAATCGAGGTTGAAAGTTTACCGAAGAGATACTTTCCCGTTAATTGATTATTATGAAAAAAAAACTTTGCTACAAAAGGTACACGGCACGGGTGATATTGAACAAATTTATCGAGATACTTTAAAAGCACTAAGCCTTTAGAGGATTTATGTTAAGAAACATATTTGCGAACCGACCTGAGCTAAAATCCCCCCGAGAAATCGCCTTGATGCGAGAGGCAGGCAAATTAGTTGCAGGAGCCCTTAAAATCTGCAGGGCGATGGTAAAACCGGGGGTAGTTACATCAGATATCGATGCCGCTGTTGAATCTTATTATTTGCAAAATAATGCGCTTTCTTTATTTAAAGGTTACCCAGGTAAAGTTCCCTTTCCTGCCGTTACTTGCATCTCGGTTAATGAACAAGTGGTACACGGTATTCCGGGGTCCAAAGTTGTTCGAGATGGGGATATTTTAAAAATTGATACGGCTTGCAAGCTTAATGGATGGTGTGCTGATGCTGCGATCTCAGTTGCAGTGGGTGAAATAAGCAAAGAAAAACAGCGCTTAATTGAAATTGGCGAACAAGTGCTTGAGATAGCGATCAAAGAACTTTCTCGCTGCCAATGGTGGACCGAAGTCGCCACCAAGATGCAAAAATGTGCAGAAGATGCTGGTTTTAGTATGGTTACCCAATACGTGGGGCATGGTATTGGCAAATTAATGCATGAAATCCCCCAAGTTCCTAATTATGTTAATAGAGAAGTAAAAAGACACGATTTTAAACTTGAAGAAGGCCTTGTTCTTGCCGTTGAACCCATGATTAATATGGGAAAACCTGATACTGAGGTTCTTAGGGACCATTGGACTGTTGTTACCCGAGATGGTTTGCCTAGTGTCCATGTAGAACACACTTTGGCATTAACTAAAGATGGGGTGTATGTGTTAACGGCAGAAGAAGAAATGGTAATAAAAATATAAATAATGAAAAGCATGAATTTGGTGGAGAAATGAGAAAAAAAAGAGTAATTAGACTTGTATTTTCTATGAACTACTTGCCGAATGGTCTTATCCATGGTAAAAAAGTAGTTTCCTTCTTAATCCGTCAAATGGGCGGGAGTGAGTTATGAAAGTAAGATCTAGTGTTAAAAGAATTTGCGAAAAGTGCAAACTGGTGCGTCGCCACGGTAAAGTTTATGTAATTTGCAGCGATCCTCGCCATAAACAAAGACAAGGTTGATCAAGGGAGCTTAGAGAATGCGTATTTTAGGTGTGGATATTCCTAACGACAAACCTACCCATATAGCCTTGCGTTATATTTATGGTATTGGTCCCGCTCTTTCTTTGCGTTTATGTGAAGAAGCAAGAGTAGACCCGCTTCGTCGGGCTAAAGAATTAAATGAAGACGATGTAAGTCGCTTAGCAACAATTCTTGACCGAGAATATGTTGTAGAAGGGCCTTTACGAAGGCAAATTCAACAAAATATTGCTCGGTTAAGAGATATCGGCTCTTATCGTGGTTCCAGGCATCGTAGAAGTTTGCCTGTTCGCGGTCAGCGCACCAAGACAAATGCTCGAACCAGAAAAGGTCCTAGAAAAACTGTTGCTGGTAAAAAAGGCGTTAAAGAGCTTAGAGGTTAATTTTGGTTTCTTAATTTTTCCGGAGATATTCTTTCGTGTCCAAGAAGAAAAAACAGCGTCGTAATGTAAGCCGAGGTATTGCCCATATCTTTGCTACATTTAATAACACAATTGTTACCATTACTGACACTAATGGTGATACTTTGTGTTGTGCATCGGGTGGCTCTTGTCAGTTTAAAGGAAGTAGAAAAAGCACCCCTTTTGCTGCACAAAGAGCTGCAGAAGAAGCTGCTTCCAGAGCTTTAAAGTTTGGTTTAAAGGAGATTGAAGTGCGCGTCAAAGGCCCAGGTTCTGGTAGGGAATCCGCCATTACTGCTCTTCAAGCCTCTGGTTTAAGTGTCAAGGCTATTGAAGATGTAACGCCACTCCCTCATAATGGTTGTAGGCCGCCCAAGCGTCGTCGTGTATAATTAAAATTTGTTACTTCAGGAAGAATTTCCTTTACTTTTAACGCTAGAAACAGCAAAAACATCCATGGCAAGAATCATAAACCCAGTTTGTAAACTTTGTAGAAGAGAAGGCGTAAAGCTTTACCTCAAAGGGCTCCGTTGTGAGTCTCCTAAATGTGCTATCGAAAGGCGTAATCAACCGCCCGGTATGCACCTTAGACGAGGTAAGCCGAGCGAATATGGTATCCGCCTTCGTGAAAAACAAAAACTTAAGCGTTTTTACGGGTTGCTCGAAAGACAATTCCGCAGGTACTTTGATCAAGCTTCACGATCCAAACAAAATACTGGTGAAGTTCTTATCACTCTTCTTGAACGCAGACTTGATAATGTGGTGTTTAGGTTAGGGTTTGCACCTAATCGTGCTGCTGCAAGGCAACTTGTTTCTCACGGGCATGTCAAGGTTAATGGGATACCAACTGATATTCCAAGCTTGATTATGAAGCCAAATGATGTAGTTTCCGTTAAAAATCGTAAGCGATCTATCGATTTGGTTCGATTGCAAGTTCAACAAACTTCGCCAAATGTACCTGATTTTCTTACGGTTATTAATGCTGAACCACCAGAAGGCAAAATGACCCGTATGCCAACTCGTGGGGATATGGATCCACACATTGAAGATATTAGGGAACAGCTAATCATTGAGTTCTGCTCCCGTTAAAATTTGATATTTGCTTTTACATTGGATAAAAAACAGGCTATTTTAATAAGCCTATAAAGTACTAGGAGAGAATAAATTATGCGTATTCGTTGGCGCGGACTTGAATTACCAAGTAGAGTTAATGGCGAGCGTTCCACTCTGTCCGATACATATGGTAAATTTTATGCCGAACCCTTTGAACGGGGTTTTGGTGTTTCCATCGGAAACAGTATCCGTAGAATTTTGCTTTCTAGCTTGGAAGGCTCTGCTGTAACCCAAATCAAGATCGAAGGGGTTCAACACGAGATTACCACCATCCCAGGTGTAATCGAAGATGTTACCGACATTGTTCTTAATATTAAAAGTTTGGTTGTAAAAAATATCAGCGATCTTCCACAAGTTATTCGTATCGAAAAACACGAAAAAGGTGTGGTTACTGCAGCTAATATCATTACGACTGAAGCTGTACAAATTATTAATCCTGAACATGTGATTGCTACCCTGACAGATGATGTCCCATTCAAAATTGAGATGACTATCGAGAACGGTCGTGGTTATCGAATGGCTGAAGAAAATGTTTCAGGCGACCGCGAAGTTGGAGTTATTCCAATTGATTCCAGTTTTACTCCAGTTGTTCGTGTTAAGTATGAAATTGAAGAAACTCGTGTTGGCCAAAAAACCAACTACGATAAGTTAATTATGGAAATCTGGACAAATGGTACTGTAACACCACAGATGGCATTGGTTGAAGGTGCAAAAATCCTTCGTAAGCATCTAAATCCTTTCATCCAATATGCTGAACCTGGTCCAGAAGTTGGCCTAGAGTACATAAGTGAACCTGCGGCTTCTTCTACTGTTGATGTAGAACTTGAGCGCAAACTAAATATGAGTCTTGCTGAATTGGAACTTTCTGTTAGGGCAACTAATTGCCTTGAATCTGAAGGCATTTCTACCGTTCGGGATCTTGTATCTCGCTCTGAAGAAGAACTTCTGGAAGTTCGTAACTTTGGTGAAACAACGCTTAAAGAAGTTAAGATTAAGTTGGATGAGCGCAATCTTAAACTTGGTTTAAGGTCGCCCTTGATTCGAAAATAAGTATTTTAATTTACCAACGAAAATATAGAGATCAGCTATGCGTCATCTAAGAAGAGGAAGACAATTAGGTCGTAATCAGGATCATCGCATTGCGTTGTTCCGTAATCTTACGATGGCGTTATTTACGCACCGTAGGATTATTACTACCCTTGAAAAAGCTAAAGAAGCTCGTAAGTTTGCGGAAAAACTTATTACCTTAGCCAAGAAAAACACCCTTCACGCACGCAGATTATGCCTTTCTCGCCTTCGTGACAAGAAGACTGTTGAATTACTTTTCAATGAAATTGCGCCACTTTTCACAAACCGTGAGGGTGGTTACACGCGGGTTCTTAAGCGTCAAGAACGGCGTTTAGGCGATGGGGGTCAAACCGCTTTTCTTGAACTAGTTTTAGAATCTCGCACTAAGACTACTACTACAAAACCTGCTGTTGTTATCGAAGCTGAGCCAAAAAGCTAAATCTTTCAAAATAGATAATTGAAGAAAGCCGGGGTATTGCTACCCCGGCTTTCTTCATTAAACATCAAATTTTAATTCACAAACCTAGGATTGACTAAGCTTTAAGTTATAGTTATCACACCTCAAATAAGAAACTTATTTTTGGTTGGAGCTATAATGTTTACTTTAAATATTGTTACCGCAGCGGCATTCATTTTAACAGGGCAGAATGCACCTGTTTTTAAAGAAATTCCTCAACTCGATTGGTGCATCAAAGCAGAACTTTCTCTCAATTTAAAAGGAGAAATTCAAGTGCAGCGGGATGGTAAGCTTACTTCAATTCCTATGACTGCATCAGCGGTTCATCAATTTGAAGAACGCATTCTTCACCTCTCCAAGTCAGGTAACCCGGACAAAGTGGCTAGGCATTACACTAAGGCGGAGGCCGTTTTTAATGTCGATGGCAATAAATCTGATAGGAAATTAAGAAAAGACCGTTCTTTGTGCGTGGCTCAAAGGCCTGATAGCACCATCTTTATTTATTGCCCCAAAGGGCCATTATCAAGAGAAGAACTTGAACTGACTGGGGAACATTTTGACACTTTGTCGATATGTAATTTAATTCCAGAAAAAGGTATTATTTTAACCGAACCTTGGAAGCTTAAAGACACAACGGTCCAATGGATTTGCAATTTTGAAGGTTTATCTGAACACACATTAATTGGCAAAATTATCACCAAAGAAAAAGATCAGATTACTTTTAAAATTGAAGGAACGGCATCGGGAGTAGAATCGGGTGCAAGTGTATCTTCGGTTGTAAATGCCACTGGAATTTGGAACGAAAAAATAGGGATCATAACTCATTTAAATTGGAAGCAAAGCGACAAACGCGAAACAGGCCCTGTTAATCCAGCTTCTAAAACCGATATGGAAATTATTATTAAGCGTGAAGTTTTAGAAACCCCTCAATCTTTGGCCGATGCTGCTTTGGTTTCAATTCCTCAAGATTTTGAAGTGCCTGCTTTGATGAGTTATATTGAGTACAAAGACGGGCAGGGAAGATTTGATTTATCGATGGGCAGAGATTGGCAACTTGTTGCAAAAACTGACAATCATATGGTTCTTCGATTAGTCGAGAAAGGTGATTTTATTGCTCAGTCGACTGTTTCAGTTTGGAATAAAGCCGAGCCAGGTAAACATTTGTCTGTAGCAGAATTCAAAAATGTTGCAGAGAAAACACCAGGATGGGTCGTTGAAAAAGATTTGCAAGAAGGCGAAGTTCCTTCAGGGGAAAAAGGACGCTACATCTACCGAATTGCTTCTTTAGGCCAGCTTGATAATGTTCCCACTATGCAAATTTATTATTTAGTGGCAAGCCCAGGAGGCGAACAAGTAGTAGTCACATTCAGCTTATCACCCAAGCAAGTTGAAAAATTAGGAACCAAAGATTTATCATTAATTGGCAGCCTTGAACTACCCGGAAACATCTCAAAATAAATTATTCAACCTTGGGATCGGGATCTGTTTTAGTCATAAGCCAAGCCGTTGGAAATAGTATCAACAACATACCTATGAACTCTGCAAGACCAAGGGGTTTCTGCCAAAAAATAATATCGCCTATAACAGCAAAGACAACTTGACTAAGTCCAACGACAGAAACTTTGGTAGGTATGCCACAAGAAAAGGCCATAGTAAGAAAATTCTGACCAATGGTTGCAGAAATGCCAATTCCAAAAAGAAGGAGTAGGATTGTATAGTTCATATCGGAAACAAGTGAAGTTAGATTTGGAGAGAAAGGCAACACGAATAAACAAATTAAAGTTGCTAGTCCCGAGAAATGAATAACGATAGCTTGAGTCGCAATGCCTTTGATTTTATGCAGGCCAATCATTGCCAAAGCAGTTGCAAGGGAGGCAATAAGAGCCGCTATTATAGCCAGAAAATTTTCATTAAAATGTGGCTTTTGTATAAGTGCCACCCCTCCTAATCCCATTAAAATAGCAACCCAATCTAAGATCGTTGGTTTTTTTCCTAACATTGGCCAAGATAAACAAGCCACCCACAACGGAAACATATTCGTCACAGTTAAGACCAGAGAAAGTTGCAATTTTGTCATAGCGTAAAAAGTGCAAACAAGACTAATACTGCCAGCAATACTTCGAAGCCAAAGACTTTTAGGGCCAAAGACAATGGGATTAACACTAAAGAACATAGCAACAAAAAAGGAGAAAACGAAAACTAGAAGGGCCCTAAAAAATGCGATAATCTGCCAATCTAAACTTATTCCGATTGCAGAAAAATGGCCCAAGGCATAAGTGAAATTTCCCATAAAAGTGAAAGCTAAGCAGCCACAAATCATATATAAATAAGGTAACAGAACCAAGCGATTCATAGGTTACCGCCCATAGTTGTAGATCGATAAAAGAAATTTGACAATTTACTCAGATACTGGGCTAGGATGGGCGACTTTCGGCCACTTTCGCTCGAAACCTTTGTTTGTCCAAGTAACATCGTTGTCTATATCGTGACATTTCTGACAAAACTGATCGGTCCTTCCAACACGAATTTCCTTTTCTGCCGCTGATTCTCCTACTACGGTTTTCCAAGGATTTACCAATTTCTGCCAAACCTCATCATTTGGTTTTTTGACATGCTCGCTAGAAGGCCCATGGCAACTCTCGCAACCAACATCCATAAGTAAAGGCGATTTTTCAAAAGTCGTAAAGCCAGACTGATAACCAAATCCAACGGTGTGGCAAACAATACATTCTGGGTCATATTGCCTAAAGCCAGGATCTGTGGCATCGACTAAAGTTTTATAAGCGTGACTATGGGGAGATTTTTTCCAAACTTCATAAGCAGATTCATGACACTTCTTACATTTTTCTGAACCAACATAAACTGGATTAGATGCAGGTGAAGAAACTTGTACTGGATGGCGAGCTTGACCGAACTTTGACAAATAATTTTCAGTTTTAAGTTCTTTTGCGTAAGCTTCCATAAGATCGATAACGGGATGATTTTTTTTGGCCGAATCTGAGGTTAAGTAGTCTTCAGACATCTGTGCAATTGTGTATCGAAATTGCAAAGGTTGTTCGGGTTTACCTGTTTTATAGACCCCTAAAACACCAACATATTTTCCTTTAGTTCCTAATCGAATTATAAGCGTTTGATTTTTGTCTGGATGGTCAACAGTAACAGGATTAGAGGCGGGTTCATCTTCTTCACTAAGGCACATTACCACCTGAAATTGAGGATAAGATTGAGCACATTTTAAGGCATCAGTAGCTGGTTGCCCCTTTGTAGAGCGGTTCAGAATCCCCTGATAAAGCAATAATTTAAGATCGATGTTGGATTGTTCCATTTCCTTGAGAGATACATCAAGCCCATTTTTAGAAGGGCCAAATTTCACCCTTGCATCCTTGATTTTTTCAGCAACACCAGGGCTTACAACGCCCGTTACACCAAGCTTAATATTCGAGCCTTTAACTTCAACTTTTTGCCAAGTTGCAACTTGATCAGGAAATTCACGATCTTTTTCCAGAAGGTTAGATGATACAACTCTAGGTATAGTTTCGTTGAGGGAATATTCTGCAAGGGCATTGAACAGGGGAAGTGAAGATTCGTATTCACCAAATCCAACAACGGAGTACCCAAGTTTTTTTTGTGCCATCATTGCATATCGATATTTAATTATCCCTTGTTCATTTGGAAGAGAGACAGGGCCTTGTTTTTGCGACAAGTCTCCTAGGTCAACTGCGGTCACATTCCAGCCATTGGTTTTTAGCGATTCAATAAAATTGTACCGTCGTTCAAGACCTCCTACCTGAGGCCTAGAGCAACCGCAAGGAAGCAAGTAGCCGTGCTGTTGGGCAGTTAGAATGATAGTTAAATCAGGTTTTGTCCATTTGGAAAGCGGCTTTGGAATAGCCGTTGTGGAAGCCACGGGAACCGGGTTGTTAGTGCTTTGGGCAAATAAACTTGTTAAATAATAAGGCTTTACCGCAAATAGTAGCACCACTGCAAATAAACTGATTGCAAACAATACCTTAAATGATTTTAAAATCTTCATAAATAAGTCAGTAATTAACATTAAAATTTTCATTATTGTCCACCTTCCTTGGTGAGAAATAAAGCAACTTAATTATCAGCCCGGCCTTCAGCAGGAATACGAATCGACCTGCCAGCATTGCCCTTTGATTTCAAATAAAACGCGGAATCCCGAAAGAATTCATCATCGCGTGGAAAAGGGCCACTTACCGTATTGGGTAAAATTTCAATTAGGTACTTCCAAGTCCTACGGCCTGCAACATCTTGAGGCCATCCAGGGGCACCTTTTACTTTAAGGTAGGGGACAGTTTTTAATGCATCTAATTCTAGGTCAATATTTGGCAAATCAGTTTCGATTTTTAATTCTTTTTTCGTTCCTAAAGTTCTAGGGAAAACTCCAAATGAAAGCCGGCCTTTTTGTTCAGCATCTAAAATTCTAAATTCCCCTTCTACCTTACCTGTAATTCTTGATTCAACTCTCGTATCCTGTTCAAGTTCTTTCCCATCATATTTTGAAATAATGAATTCTATCTGCCTACTGAAAGGGCCAAGTTCCATCAAATCTTTACCCCCGGGAACGCTGTAGGATACGGATATAGGGACCCTATAACCAGATAAAAGGATAGGCATATTCAGTAATTTTTCATCGGCACGAAGTTCATCTTGGGTCAAAGGTATAGGTTTACTTACCACCAGTGTTTCATCGGGTCTTGGTCTAGAAATTCTCGCAACAAAATCAAACGCTTTTCGAGTGGAAGAGTAACATTTTAATACGACTTTTTTTTCAGAAATTAATGGAGACAATACATCAACTGAAACTTCTGCTTGATCTACAAATAATGCTGATTGAACATTAACCATCGCTTCCAGCCTAACTTCATTTCCTGACCCTTTCTTCCCCATCCATAAATTAGAAGTAAGCCTATTAGGTCCCATTTTCTCAGTTTTCCATTTTAGCCTTACCCATCCAATCGAGCCTGGTGCAAGTAATGGTTCTTCGTATTTTTCTAAAGCAACCGGGGTGATTTCTTTTTCTAATTCTGCCTTTACTCCAACTGTAGAAAGCATCACTTCCAATTTGGATAGGTCATACACACCTTTAGAATCGGCTAAAAAAAAGTTATTCTTCAGCCATTCGTTTGGAATACTATAAATTAACACACTTGTGCAGGTACAATTTTTACTGTCTAAACCAACTCGAAGATTTTTAGGACCATCATTGCTAAAAAGATAATCTTGACCTCCACCAATCTTAAATTCATTTTCTATTGCAGAAATACCGTCTGCAGGATAAACCTTTTGCAAAAAAGTGAGTTCTTGGTTAGAAGCTTCATCATTTGCAACGGTTGTAGTAATAGGTTTTTCTTTATTGATTACAGAAGATTTGGAATCATTAAACCCGCCAAGATAATTCATCGCAAAGGTTAATCCAAATACCATTATGCTTAACAGAATTGCTGCAAAGATACCTTGTGATGCTTTCATAACAAACCACCCTGCAAAAAATGAATAGATATGATCTATTGTAGTATTTTTTTATAACAACTTACTTAAATTAGATGCTTTGTTTTGATTAAAAATAAAGACTTAATCTGATTTAAGTTGAGAAACGGTGTTATTTCCCAACCCCATTGCCCATAACCCCAGCTAATTCCTTGGTAAAACCTTCTTCACTAGCTGAAGTTGCATTTAATTTCAGAATTTTAGTAACCTTTAGGTTTTCCACTCGCAAAATTAAAACACTGTCTGTGGGTTGAATATTATATTGTTGCAAGTCCTGTAAATCGTCCAGACCTATGTCAATGAAACTTGTGCTTTCTTCTGAAATAACCGTGCGAATTGCTTTGGCAAACTCGTTGCGCTTTTCATCATCTCTAACGATGCTCTTGATTTCAGGGTGGACAAGAATCACCATAGCAAAGGAAGGTGCATTTTTATCTTTATTCGCTTTCAATTTCCCATTGAGTTCTTCGAGTGCTTTAGGAAGATAATCAGGCACCACGGTATTTTGAAAAAACATTAAAATAAAGGTCTTATCAGCTTTTTCATTAATTAAACAACGCAAGCGATCTTTCCTCGGGCCATTTAACACAAAAGCATAAAAAGGAGCGGGTAAAAAAGCCCCTTCTTTTAGGACTGCAACCGTTTCTGGGGCAGCAGTTTTTTCCTGAGCCGATCCAATCACTTGGTACAAAAGCAAAAACATCAAAACACCAGAAATTACTCGCATTATAAAAATCTCCCTCAAAACTACGGGGTTGATCAAAACATTATATTTTAAATTTGTTAAGCCAAAATTTTCGATATAACTTCTCCGTGAACATCGGTTAACCTCATATCTCGGCCCCCAAACCTGTAAGTTAATTTGGTGTGATCGATTCCTAATAAATGCAACATTGTTGCGTGAATATCGTGAATCTCTACTTTCCCTTCAATGGCGTGGTAGCCAAAATCATCCGTAGTGCCATAAGTTGTTCCACCCTTCACTCCACCCCCAGCCATCCAGCAGGTAAAACCAAATGGATTATGATCTCTTCCGTCATTTCCTTGTGCGAAAGGAGTACGACCAAATTCCCCCGACCAAAGAATCAAAGTTGAATCTAACAAACCTTTCGATTTCAAGTCATGGATCAAACCTGCAATAGGTTGGTCAACCGCTAAGGAATTTTTAGTATGCCCATCTTTTAAATTACTATGTTGATCCCATCGGTCGGATCCAACTGAAGGACAAGTAAGCTCAATAAATCGTGCGCCTCTTTCAATCAATCTTCGAGCAACAAGGCATTGAGTTCCAAAAGTTTTTGTAGGTACATTAGAGGAATTAATTCCGTACAGATCTTGAGTTGCTTTAGATTCGCCTTTAATTTCCATTAATTCTGGGATAGAGGATTGCATAAGGAAAGCAGTTTCTTGATTAGCAATAGCGGATTCGATCTGATTTTTTGCGCCATTCTTCACCAAACTTAATCGATCTAATCGATTAACCAAGTCGAGCTTATCTTTTTGCAATTTTTCGGTGACTTCTTTGCGATTGATGTTAGCAACTGGAAATGGGCCGCTTTTAAAAACAGACCCCTGAAAAGCAGCAGGTAAAAAACCACTATTGAAATTATCAAGGCCACCCGGAGGTATCAACCCTCCGTTTAAAACTAAAAAGCCTGGTAAATTCTTACTGAAACTTCCTAGGCCATAACTGGTCCAGGCTCCCCAACTAGGCCGGCCTTGCAACCCACTTCCCGTATGAAGGAAATAATTCGCACTGGTGTGCTCTGAAAAATTGGAAACTGCGGAACGGATTACTGCCAAGTCATCAACATACTTCGAAAGATACGGAAATAAATCGCTTACCCAAATACCACTTTCTCCATACTGTTTGAATTTCCAAGGTGACTGTAATATCTTCCCAATGTTATTAAATTGCGTGGGTAAAACTTTCAAAACCTTATCTGGCGTTTCACCATGATACTTTTGCAGCATCGGTTTAGGATCAAATGTATCCATCTGTGAGGGTGCGCCATCCATATAAAGAAAAATAATATTTTTAGCTTTCGCTTTATGATGCAACCCTTCAGAGTTTTTACCTAGCTCTTTAATATTCTCACTTGCTTGCAAAGCATTAAACGCAACGGCCCCAAAACCGTTGGCGCAACCCAAAAGCATTTGCCTTCTATTTATTGCACGCTTTAAAAAATTATTACAATGCATCGAATTTCCCTTTAAACTTAAATTCTTGCTAAGGTATCCATACAAATTCTTTTAAATTTATTAATGAATGAGCTAATGACGACCACTGCCCAACCTCTGGAGCATCAGCAACCTTGCTTGATAAATATTCCAAACACGCTTGGTATTCAACCTCGGTTGGCAATCGATTTAAAGCCTGAGTAAACATTATGTTCAACCGGACTTTAGCATCTGATGAATCGGCGATCACTTTTTTTGCCCACCGTTCCGATTGTTGATGAATAAATGGGTCGTTCATCATAATCAATGCCTGCGAAGGAACATTGGAAAGACTTCTCTTTCCTACGGTAGAAAATGGAATCGGGGTATCAAAAGCCAACATAAATGAAGATAAAAAGTTCCTACGAACCGATAGATATAAACTTCTGCGCCCATCTCCATCTACAGGACCACTTGTAGGCCTGCCGCGACCTTCCTGAAAAGAAGACAGGCTAACATTGACTGAAGGGCCATACATTTTATCACTCAACCCGCCCGAGATAAAAAGGACAGAATCTCTGATTGCTTCTGCAGAAAGTCGCTTTGAATTGAAATGACTAAGGTAGAGGTTTTCAGGGTCAATTGTTTTTGCATTTTCTTCTTCACTCGAAGTAGTTTGATAAGCAGAGGACAAAACCATTTTTCGAATCATCTTCTTGACCGACCAACCTTCATCTATAAACTCAGTTGCGAGAAAGTCCAGCAATTCTGGGTGGGTAGGTTTTTCACCTAGCAATCCGAAATTGTCGACCGAAGCAACAATGCCCCTGCCAAAAATGTGATGCCATATTCGATTAACCATCACCCTGGGAAGAAAAGGATCTGTTTTTGGATCGGTCATCCAATCGGCAAGAAGTAATCTGCCACTGCCTGGAATATCACTAGGAACCTTGTTTCCTCCTAATGCTGCAAGAAAAGATCTTGGTGAAATCTCGCCGGGATTTTTATGACTGCCCCGTAGAAATACTTTTTCATCAATTGCAGAACCATCATGTAAGGCAAGTCCTAATTGGGATTCCCACTGTACTTCAGATCGCAGTTTTTTTTCGTTTTCTATAAGTTTCGCCAAAGATTCAGAAAAGTTTGATTTCGTAACAATCTTACTACTGCCCAAAATTAATCCCGAATTTATAAAACCATTTGCAAAACCAGCGACGAAAGTCTTGTTGAACTTGATATTCGTATTATCTAATTTCACTAATTCTGCTGCATTGTATAACTGTTTTTGTATTTCTTTGAAGAAGAGCGAATCATCAAGTGAAGGCAAAAGTTTATAATAGGACTCGTTAGTAGGTAATTCCGCGGGCCTATCTGCCCCATTTTTTAAAACTGCGGAAAGTACAAAACTTAAGTCATCCGTTGAAAATTCCAATCGGACTGGCAATCCCTTATATCGCCCAAGGTCAAAGCTTGTCCAAATCAATTCCTTAGAATCTACCGAGCGCACCAAATTAGTATGCAAAGGGCCAACCATCATCAGGTGATCCCCAACCGAGGCGAAGACTTTTGCTTTACCTTTAGAAAGGAAATGAACCCATCCATCTTCTAAAATGAAAGAAGGTGTTGCGATAATTTTCCCCGCCCTATTTCCCCCTAATGATCCTGGTTCCATTTCAGAATCTTTGGCATACTTTAAATCATTCCAAAATGGGTCAAGCGATGCTCCGTTATTAGCCGCTATTTCTAAATCAACCTTGTCACCAAGATAAGTTAGACGAAGGGAACCAACTTGAACGGGTATATGGCCGAAACTCAGATCGTCAGGCTTCCAATCTGATTTGGCACAATTAAGGTAATCCACCACAACTTTTCTGCCTTTCAACGCTTCCGACCAACTAGAATCGTTATTGACTGGATTTAAAACTGCAGTGCCAACTTTTCTTGCATCAAGGTCAAAAATCTTTTTCGCTAAAAAATGAGCAGAATGCTTGGGGTCAGCATTTGCTAACACCAAATATCCATAAAAATTCATCAGTTTATTTGCATCAACCTTTTCCGCAGTTGCAATCTTCTCCATTATTTTTTTATCTAAGTTTGCAATTGCAGGTGGGTTTATACCATTTGTCGAACCCCTATCTGTTTGTAAAATTGCATCGATTGCGATGTGACCCCAACCAGAACTTTCTTGGTCAACAATTTGAATTGTGGCTTTTTTCCCTTTCCATGGTTTCACATCCCAAGAAGCCAAGCTCATAGCGTTCAAACTTTTTCCCGTAGAGGATGCAACTACCTTGCCATCAATTTGCAAATTGATGCAAGTTTTTCCAGAATGACTTCCTCCTCCAACAAGAAATGAAATGAAATTTCGCTCAAGCAGAAAAGGATCGGAAGTAAGGGTTCCTGTTGGCTTATCCGAGCGGGAAACATTCTTACCTTTTTTATGGATGTAAGAATTTACTAAAAATTTCCCTTGATAAGAGCGGTCTTTTTGTTCAGGTGCAAGGTCTTCTATTGAAATAGGACTAGAACTAAATGCATCACCTTCACTTTTCCAACCTTTGAAACTTCCCGATTCGAAATCATCCAAGATGATATCGCTTTGAAAAGCATCCGCCTTAGTTGAAACGCTTTCTGATGCTGTTTTGTTGGCTAAAAACGCAGCTCTAGCATAAGCTGGAAATTCATCTGCAGCATTCTTAAAAGCTATACTTAATCCATTTTTAACCGACTCTTCAAACTCTTTCCTTGTTGCAGTTAATTTTTGATCAACTTTTTTATTCTTCTCCATACTTTGAAATCGAACCAACCTGTAGTGACTACTCTCCAAAAACCCAAACAACGAATAATAATCTTTTGTTGGGATCGGATCAAACTTATGATCGTGACAACGAGCACAGGCAATAGTAAGACCCATAAAAGTTTTTCCGATAACATCAATCCTATTATCGAACCTATCTCCTTGGTCCTGCCTGATATCTACGGGGGAATGAATTTCTTCACCAAGGTAGAGAAACCCTGTTCCCAAAATAGATTCATTCCAACCTTCGGTGGGGTGAACTCTTGGAATAGGAAGCAGATCGCCTGCTAAATGCTCTTTTACAAACTGGTTATAAGGCACATCAGAATTAAATGCCCGAATCACATAATCTCTGTACTGAAAAGCATTGGGAATATTGAAATCAAATTCATGACCTCGGGATTCCCCATAACGAACTAAATCGAGCCAATGCCGGGCCCATTTTTCACCAAACGCAGGGGAAACTAAAAGTTTATCCACTACTTTTGAAAAAGCTTCTGCGCTATTATCATCAAGAAAAGATTTCAGACCTGAGGAAGATGGAGGAAGACCCGTAAGGTCAAAATGAATCCGTCTTAAAATAACTTCTTTCGCTGCTTTTGGGTTTGGGACCAAACCTTTTTCCTTCATCTTTCCTAACAAGAAAGCATCAATTGGGGATTTAACCCAAGGATCAGATTTATCAAAATTAGGTTGGGACTTAAAAATGGGTTGCCAAGCCCATTGTTTTTTTCGCTCTTCGATATCAAAGACCTTATTTTTAACTGCAACGGTTTTTTCTTCAGGCCAATAAGCCCCATCCTTTACCCATTTTGTTAAGTCTGCAATTTGAACATCAGTCAATTTGCTTCGCGGAGGCATTTTAATTTCATCATTGTAACTTATCACCTTAACAATCATACTTGCTTCTGGTTTACCTGAAACAAACAATGGCCCGTTATCTCCGCCTTTTAAAGCACCTATTTTAGAGTCAAGAAGAAGTCCGCCACGCTGCTTTTTAGACTGACTGTGGCATTCATAACAATGGCTTACAAATAATGGACGAATTTTATTCTCAAAAAACTCAACTTCTTTTATGTCTGCTGCATTTAATTGCGGCATAACAACAAACATTTGAAAACAAATTACTATATAAAAAACATTAGATTTCATAACTTGCTCACGGATTTAGGTGCAAGGGATAATCATTACTATTATAATTCATTTTTCTAATTTAATCCAACTGCAATCAAGGAAGTTATTTCTGCAGCAAATCAATACAAATAACCGTTTTTCTACCCCGCACATAAAGTAACCCATGCGATAATATCGGCGCACTCCAACAGGGGTCATCCAGTAGCGGTACACCTTTAGACGCAACTTCTGCAACGGATACTTTTTCAAACTTCTCGGGGTTTACTTTGAGAAGATACAAAAGGCCATCTTCAGCCTGACAAATTAAATGCTTATCAACTTGAAGCAAGGAACAACGGGATAACCTTGGTTCCGACCACATAACTTTGCCCGTCTTAAATTCGATGCACCGTAATTCAGCATTCCCTTTATTCCTACCACTTGAGCCATACAAATAACCATCGCTATAAACTGGGGTATTCCAATGGCATTGCATTGCTTTGTCACGATCTTTCGCCTCATCAGACCAAATGCGATTAAATGCATCATTCTTAATTTCAAGCAAAGCAGATCCTAGTCCATAAGTTTCGGAAATAAACACCTTGTTTTCGACAACAACAGGACTAGATGCATTTACACTTTCAAGGATACGGGCACGCCAAGAAAAAAATGCATCTTGTTTTCCCGTAGTTGGGTCAAAAGCGGATAAACCGTTTCGTCCCAAATGAAATCCAATCCTGCGATTTTCAATAGTTGCTATAACAGGTGAGGAATAACTCGCAAGGTCATCCGAAAAACGATAGACTTCCTTACCTGTATATTTATTAAAAGCTACTAAGCCACTCTTATTACCCTTTATTTCAGTAAATTCAAGCTTATTGTTACTAGCAGGACTTCCACCAACCGGAACGATAAGAAGATCTTTTTCGATAACAGGGGTGCTGCCAACTCCAAAGAAGTTTTGAATAACGCCATAGGTTTCGGTGGTGTTAAGTTTCCACAGAACCTTGCCATCTTGTACTGAAAGACAATGCAATTGCCCATCGGGCCCTACGATGTAAACTCTTGCCCCATCGACAACAGGATAACTGCGAGGCCCGTTACTATAACCATAAAGATCTTGGTAAATCGAGTTGTAGGTAAAGGCCCAAAGTTCCTTGCCGGTCTCACTATTGCAACAGCGCAGTTTTGCAAGATTACGAGTTTGGTCAAAAAGGAAAGCACGGCCTCTACTAATGGCAGGCATTGCATACCCTTCAGCCATAGAAGAAGCCCAAAGGATTTTTAAGCCAGAATTAGGCCAAGGCTTGATGCCTTTTTCAAGAGAAGAACTATTAGCGTAAGGGCCGAGGAAAGATTCCCAATCGGACCCGAATTTTCGAGTGCCCAAGTCATCTGGTAACAATTCTTTCTGGTCATCTGCCCCACCTACCCCAGGGAGAAAACATACCGACCAACCCAAAAGTAGAACCGCAAAAAAACCTACAAAATTGAGCTTAATCATTGCTAGTTATCTCACCCTAATCTAAATTAGAATTATTTTGATTCAAGGTCTTCAACGCCATCAAAGTAATCATCCGGAGGTTTGCGTATCAATTCAATCGATTTTGCCATCAAACTTAAGGTGGGTGTATCGTAATTTCCTTGGCAATTAGCAATCAAGGGGTATAAATCACGGCAAGCTTGGCCAAAGTTTTTTATTTGATAGTGATTAAGTGCAGATTCGTAAACATCAGCATCACTTTTCCATTCAATAGAGGCAGACTCAGCGTGAAGCTGATAAATATCTACAGGCTGATTAATCCCAATAACTCTTACTTTTCGAAGCCACCTGGTTGCAAAACTATTGCCAACCAATTGTTTTGTAGAACCACTAATTAAAATAGGTACTCCCAAAACTTTGGTAGCACCTTCGATACGGCTTGCAAGATTGACCGTATGGCCTAAAGCGCCATACTGAAATTTGATTTTACTACCCGTGTTTCCACATAAAGCCATACCAGTATTTATGCCGATTCCAATTTTCACAGGAAGAGTAATTTTATTTTTCCATCTTTCTTGGATTGCGGGCATTTTGGCGTTCATAGCCAAAGCGGCTCTACAAGCCTTGATGGCGTGGTCGGGTTGGGGAGTTGGGGCATTCCACATCGCCATAATTCCATCACCCATATAACTGACTACAACCCCATCAAATGCCATAATACATTTTGTCAATTCTTCCATAACATCGGAAACAAAATTACAAGTATCGGTTGGGTTAAGTTGTTCCGAAATTCTAGAAAAAGCTCGAATGTCAGAAAAAAGAACAGAAATTTCGGTTTCATTACCATCAAGGAGTTTAGGGTTTTGCTGAAGTTCTCTGGCAAGGTCTGCAGAAAAGAATTGTTGAAACTGAACGCGCAAACGCCCCGCCTCTGCTTCCTGTTCTTGCCTTGCAAGGCCGGCGCCTACTGAACTTGCTATAAGCTGAACAACTTGAGCCTCGAGCGGATTAACACCAATATTAGAACCAGAATTAATGGCTGCCTTATTTCGTGTACCGTATATCGCCCCAATTATTATTTCTTTTTGACTAAATATTGGTGAAGCTATAACAGCCTGAATATCCATTACGCTTTCACTTTGGGACTGAAGTGCTGCACCACTTTGATAAAAAGTTTTTTTTTCTTTAACCATTTTCGAGAGGACACCCGTGCTAAATTCTCGGGAATCTATGTCTACATCTGGAAAACGAGCTTGCACCATCCACCTGCCATTTTTAATCATCATTACAAGACCACGGTCTAAGCCGATCAATTCGACTATTGCCTTAGCAGTATCATCAAAGAACTCTTGAGACCCTCCTGCAGATTTTTGAATGGCGATTAAAGTTTCAAACCATAAAGCAAGCTTTTCAGGACTAGGGGATTTACCCAAATCAAACAAACTTCCTGAAGATCCACTAGCATTAAGAGTGTGTGCTGCTTCAAAACCACTTTCTAAATCATCAACCTCTTCTTCGCCTTCTACCAAACCGTGCTCTACTCGAATGGAAGTTTCACCAATAAAAAAAGTAGCGGGTAATTGAATGACATTTGAACCCCCGATGGAAATAGGTTCACCTTCAGCAAGCCGAACAGAATTTCTTTGACTTAAATTCACAAGGAGGGCTGAAGAATCGTTAAGTTCTTCAACTTTCACATGATTTCCGGACACATAAGAATCATTAACGGTATATCTCGAGATATTATCTCGCTGGGGACCTCTACCAAACTCGAAAGGCCCAGAAGAATGTTCTATTTGAACCATTTCTCCACGATAAGTAATTATAAAACGAAGCATTATTTTGCTTTCAAAAAACAAACCTTTTCAAGGCATTAGATTGAACCAGAACACTAAGTAAAAGTAACAAAAAAGAAAGCCGGCGGAAAGTCTTTTCCCCCGGCTTTCTAATTTATAATTCAAACTTTTTTATTAGAAAGTTAATCCAACCTGTATCGTTAAGGCTTCAAGACTTAGGTCGCTAAATCGTTTTGAAACTTTCCCAAAACTTAATGACTGAAAATCGAGACTATCGACCATATTAAAGTAATTGTAAAGCTCGTAGCCAACCTTGAAATGCAAATGATCTTTGGTTACCACAGCACCAATACCAGTCTCTAGTACAGGAACAATTTCTTGGTATTTGTTCTGAATGTTGTAAAAGGTGGTTGCGCCATTACCATTAGTTTCTGTCAGGTTGTTGTTAAATGTACCACTAAGAAGTGCAACTTTTCCTCTGGCGTAAATACCAAAATGCTTGGTCAAGGCGTAGGTTCCTTCGCCAGCAGCCGTTATGCCTGCCCCTGTAAAATTCACAGGACTACTAACAAAGTCGTTAATTGCACCAAGGCTTCCCCCGTTATAAATTGCACTAAACTGCTGTTCAATCCAAGCAACCCGGCCACCGCCTGTCAATCTTAGGTTAAGATTTTCAGCAACCTTAAAACTACGGCCAAGGTCAAGGTCGATCACATTCATATCTAAATTTCCCATTGCCGAGGCACTTGAAACATCATCGAATGTGTTATTTGTAAGTGTTGCATAAAGTGAGCCCCCAGCCGGAGCTGTTAAACTTGAAGCAGCACTCGAATGCAAATAGAAATAGCTAACAGTTGCATCCCAACCATCTTCAAATTGGTAACCAAGGGCTACCCTAAAACCACTTTGCGTTTTCCAGTCAAGTGAATTCAATTCACCATTGACAACACCAACCCTATCATTGGAAGTAATTGCAAAATCGAAAGCATCGCGCCTAGGTTTAATCAAAAGGTATTCGCCATTAATAAAAAGACCTTCCGCCCGATAGCTTTTACCGTGGCTTTCTGATTCATTAAATTCTTTTGAAGTATCTTTAGATTCCATAATTTCAAATTTAGCCGCATTCTCCGGAGTAGATTCTTTAACTTCGGATTCTTTTTTAATTGAAAACGGCTTAGCGATACTATCTTTCAAAACATTATTCTTATCGCCTGGTATTATTGAGACCGGAGGCAAAATGGGCAGGGGTGCCTGATCGACCTCTGAAGCCGATTTATTATTCAAAAGATCTGGGGGTACTGGCAAAACAAATGGTTTATCGCTTATATTTTCTACTTTTTTGGATTTTACTTCGCTTGGTGGTGCTGGCAATTCCAATGGTTCAACCTCAGCAAAACTTGCGATAGCTGTTCCAAGAAAAGAACCAATAGCTAAGCCTACTTTCATCTTCTTGCTATACAAATTAAACATAAATCCCTCTCATTTAAATGTGAAAATCAAAAGTTAATTCCTTCTTGTATCCCACATAAAAATCAAAATTCAAATTAACTAAGGTTGCAATAAACATAATAAAAACCCTGTCAATAGCATTTATAAAGAGCGGTGGTGTATTTTTTAAAAAATACTCTAAAATAAGCTCACAGCTCTATTAAGTTTACTTTCATTAACAAATTACCATTAGCTAGGATTGATTTCATGGTGCCTTTTAAAACAAAAATAATTGCAACACTTGGCCCAGCAAGTTCCAACGAAACTATGATTCGAAATCTGATTTTAGCGGGGGCCAAGATATTTCGTTTAAATTTTTCACACGGCAACCACGAAACTCACTGCAAAAACATTGCATTAATCAGAACGATTTCAGCAGATTTAAAAATAGAATCCACCATTCTTGCAGATTTGTGTGGCCCAAAAATTCGCGTTGGTTCCTTTATCAATAACCAAATCCTTTTAAATAAAGGCGAACTCGTAACAATTACTACTAAACCCTGCTTGGGTGACAGCAACATCATTCACTCCCAATATCCCCAACTTGCCCAAGAAGTTGTGGAAAATACTCGCATTCTTCTTGATGATGGATTGCTCGAACTTAAAGTAATCGCCAAAACAGAAAGTGATGTCAAAGCAGAGGTGATCCGAGGAGGAATTCTTAAAAACAACAAAGGAATGAACCTACCTGGATTATCTCTTTCCGTACCTGCTTTGACAGAAAAAGATAAAATAGATGTCAATTTTATTCTTGGCCTCGAAATTGACTATATTGCACTTTCATTTGTTCGCAACGCAACCGATGTTACCTTGCTAAAAGACTATATGAAAACACGAGATAAAAGCCTTCCTGTCATTGCAAAGATTGAAAAACCACAAGCAATTGCTGACATTGATGATATCCTTGATGTTTCTGATGGAATTATGGTTGCGAGGGGTGATTTAGGTGTTGAAATGGATCCAGAAAAAGTGCCAATTCTGCAAAAAAATTTGGTACAAAAAGCTCGAACTGTTTTTAAGCCAGTTATTGTCGCAACTCAAATACTTGAATCAATGACATCGAACCAACGACCAACTCGCGCTGAAGTTTCAGATGTTTCTAATGCTGTTTTTGAAGGCGCGGACGCCCTTATGCTATCAGCAGAAACTGCTGCTGGTTTATATCCCATTGAATCGGTTCAAATGATGCGAAAAGTTTCTTGTGAAGTCGAAGCTTGGCAATTTCAATCCTTCCATTCCGACTTCAATCTTCCACCCATCAATTTTAAATCTAGTGATCCGCTAAGGCAATCCATAGCTCGGGCCATTGCAAACATTTCTAAAGACATCAAAGTTTGCGCTGTTATAGTAAGAAGTAAAGGTGGAAAATCTGCATCAGTAGTTTCTTCAACACGATTGGCTCCCCCTATACTTGCTTTATCAACCGAGCTTGATGTGGTACGAAAAATGAACCTACTTTGGGGCGTTACATCGGTCCTCGTAAGCCAAAATGATTTCGATGATCCGAAATCTAGCGCTCGAAAAGCCGCTGCTGATTTAAATCTGCTTATACCAGGTCAATATATGCTACTCTTATCTGGGTTTGGTAAATCTGAACCGATTATTACCATACTTCCGGCATAAAGGCTTTTTACCTTATGAGTAATGACCTACCTTGTTTAGCTCCACGAAATATTCAAGCCCACAAAGGAACATTTGGAACTACCTTGATTATTGCGGGTAGTAAAGGAATGTCGGGTGCAGCAATTTTATCGGGCATCGCAGCCTTAAAAAGTGGATCGGGCCTTGTTCGAATTGCTTGCCCCGCCTCCATTCAAACTGAAGTCGCTCTAGGAAATCCCTGTTACACGACACTTGCTCTTTCCGAAGACAAGGAAGGAAAATTTAACCACAAAGCAATAAACGAAATTGCAACGCATCTTAAAAATGTTGATGCAGTGGTTTTGGGGCCAGGGGTTGTTGCCAGCAAAGCTTGTGAACAACTTATCTTGCACCTACTGGACCTCGAAATTCCAGTTTTACTTGATGCCGACGCTTTAAACAGCTTATCAATCTATGGGATTCCCTCAACATTCAAAAATAAAAGAGTGGTCATCACACCGCATCCAGGCGAATTCGCAAGGCTCACCCGATTAAGCATTTCAGACATTCAATCAAATAGAGTTATCCACGCACAAACTTTTTCGCAAAAATATTCCTTTACCGTTATTCTTAAAGGTTTTGGTACTATCGTGACCGATGGTACAACAGTTTACACCAATTCAACTGGTAATCCGGGGATGGCAACTGGAGGCAGTGGTGATGTGCTTTCGGGAATCATCGGCGCATTACTTGCCCAAGGTTTGACTGTATTTGATGCAGCAAAACTTGGGGTTTATCTTCACGGACTTGCAGGGGATTTCGCTAAAGCAAAATTGGGCGAGCACAGCCTTACTGCGCTAGATATTCTAACTTTTATCCCCGACGCATTTCTTGCCCATCTTGACGCCTGCGGTAATAAAGCCTCACCCAATTTAAAAAGTTAAACAAAAGGAACTAAGGTTCAATCAACTTTATTAGCTTTTTTTAACATCTTTGAAAAAGCATAAATTGCTTCTTCTTGGCTTGGTGTTTCGATCGACCCAGGCCGAAGTGTTCGGATTTTAGTAATTGCTTTTTTTGCATCTAAACCCTTTGCAACAAAATACGAGGCCAACACCACTCCGGTCCTTCCCATACCAGCAGCACAATGTACCGCAACTTTCATACTCGAAAGGTGTGCTTTCAATATCGATTTTACTATCCGATCCAGTTGTTCTAGAGATGGGGGCTGCATATCTTCGACAGGCTCGTGGATAGCCAATAATCCTGCGGAATCTACCCAGAAACGGGGTAATTTTTCTTCGGTAAGGGTGATCAGAAGATCTACCCCTTCTTTCCTCAGCCATTCCAATTCTTCTTGCGAACAAGGCCGTGCCAAGCCTGCAAGTGCAACTTCATCAACCCAAGAAAACCCGTATGGTTCGATCATCATTTCATCCTAATACATAGCGTGTTGGCCAAACTTTTGCCGGTACTGGTTTAACGACTCCCAAACTTTATCATCCTGCTTGAGAAAAGAAACCACCGAAGCTGTTGAGGCTCCAAGTGCATCAGCAACTTCACTAACCCGTGCTTGACACAACTCAATCATATCTAACAAAACAGCAACTGCGGGCAAAAAAGAAGGATTTTTACTGCCAACACTTAGTCTACCTTGTTTATCTAAAGCAGGCAATATTTCCGGGTGCTTCGAGAGCCAACCTTCTTCCACCATAATCTGCAAAGGCAACCTTAACTTCAGATAAAAAGCTTTCCTTAATCGCCTCAGGGCCTTGGCTTTGTTTTCATACTGAGAACGGCTTTCTTCCGCAATCACAATCAACTGGCTAGGCAAATGCCTAATCCGAACAGCAGAACTTGTTTTGTTCCGTTTCTGACCACCTGGCCCACTTGCACGATAAGTATCCACTTCACATTGGCGAAGTAATAAATCGTCGGAAAGTACAACCCAATCATTACGCATATTAAAAAACAGGGGGCCCATAATTTGTGGACCCCCCTGCCTGTTGGAACAAAGAAACTTATCCGAAATCTAAGACTAAACTTCCAGTTTCCAAGGCTTTCGCATCGGATTACTGAGCATTGCATTAGCCTCTGCATTATCAAACTTATATTCCTTAGGATCCCACTTTAGGCTCTTGCCAGTTCTTAGAGCAATAGCCCCAATTTGGCAAACAATCACAGAGCCACCACCAATCGATGCATTACAAATTGGCTTTTTGCCATTCTTCCTGCATTCAAAGAAGTTACCCATATGATCGTTGGAAACTTCAAGTCTGGTGGCATCAGACTTCAACGGTTCTTCAAGCAATTTAGGGTCGCTTGCAGTGATCTTACCGCGGTTGACAAAAATCCATTGCTTGTTTTCACCTACGAACAGAATACCGTTGCCATCTTTATCACCGATAGTATCAGGCAAAGTATTATCTGAAACCAAAAGCTTAGCGCCGTTGGCATAGGTATAAGTAACTTTGAAATTAGGATGACAATTATAGCCGTTGTTACCCTTATAAGGTTCCGCACCTTTGGCCTCAACTGCGATAGGTCCGCTGCCATCCATACCAAGCCCCCATTGAGCGATATCGATATGGTGAGCACCCCAGTCGGTCATTTTGCCACCAGAGTAATTGTAGAACCAACGGAACTCATAATGACAGTTGGTGAAATCAACCTTTTTAGAAACGCCCTTGGCATTTTTCTTTTCACCACGATCTTCATAAAGATAATCAACCATAGGGGTAGGGCCAAGCCACATATCCCAATCCAAAGTTTTTGGTGGTTCAGATTTGGCAATCGCACCACTGGCAGGATTTCCACCAATACGACATTCAACCTGCTGAATTTTACCTATCCGCCCATTGCGAACTAATTCACAAGCTAGACGAAACTGCTTAGCAGACCTTTGCTGGCTACCGGTTTGGAAAGTACGGCCAGATTTCTCAGCAGCTTTCATCACTGCAAGAGCTTCTTCAACTGTCAAAGTCAAAGGCTTTTCGCAATAAACATCTTTACCTTTTTTAAGGGCTTCAAGTGCAACCAAGGCGTGCCAGTGATCTGGAGTGGCAATCGTTACAGCTTCGATATCCTTCCTATCAAGAAGTTCACGAAAATCTTTAAAACCTTTAACATCGGCGGAGCCATCTTTCTTCATCATTGCAACCGCATTGGCAAGATGATCGGATTCAACATCACACGCTGCGACATAAGTTGCTTTATTTCTGCGAGCATCACCGTAAATAGCCCGGCCCCTGCTTTGAGGACTGCCGATACCTATGGCACCCATAACAGGACCATTAGGAGCAGCTTGTTTTTTAGCTTCTTGTGCTGCAACAATTTCTTTGCAGAACCAAAGTGGTAATCCTGTGGCAGCAAGTGCCGCAACTGAATTTTGTACGAACCCGCGTCTTGACATAGAATCAAAAATCATAAAACGCTCCTACAGTTACATAAGAAGAATATTTACACACCTTTTATAAGTATAAACAGTTTTAGTGTCGGATGTAAAAGGAATTGGTCTACCCAATTAATTTTTTTCGTGGTATTGCCCTTACGCAAGGAAAATTCGTTGGCTGGTAATTTGGAGAATATTTATGAATTGGACCACTAAAATAGGCTGTTTAATACTGGCATCCTTTGTCACAACCTCCTCAATTCTGGGGCAATCTGGCTTACAAAAAAAATTCCCCCCAACCGTTGCTAGCATTAATGGCGAGCAAATCAGTGGCGTTGAGCTTGAAAGCATTATTAAGCAGATGGGCCCTAGCCCAGTCCAAGTACCCGAAAACACAAGAAAACAAATGGTTCGCGATGCACTTGCTATGCTTATCGATGATTTGCTGATGCAGCAATTCATTAGGCAAAATACCGTAGCTATTCCAGAACTAGCGGTAGATCAGAAAATGAGCGAACTTGCCTCCGACTTAAAAAAACAAGGCAAAACCATTGAATCACTGTGCAAGGAAACCCAACAAACCGAAGCACAACTCAAACGAACAATGCGCTTACGGTTACAGTGGGGGAACTATGCTGCTGCAAAAATCAAAGATGAAAATATTTATAATTACTATGTTGCCAACAAAGATTTCTTTGATGGCACTGTGGTAGGAGTTTCGTTAATAATTATGCGGCTACCCCCTAACATAAGCCCAACGGAAGCGGCCAAGAACAAAGCCAAAATGCAAGAGGTAAAGAATCAGATTGTTATGGGGAAAATAGATTTTGCCAACGCAGCCAAAACTTATTCTCAAGATGCATCCGCTTCGCAAGGAGGCAACTTAGGGTTAGTTCCAAGAAAATATGCATTGGAAGAACCCCTTGCAATTGCAGCATTTAAGATGATGCCCGGTCAAGTGAGTGAAGTTCTGGAGACCGAAACGGGTATTCACCTAATACGAGTGAATGAGAGGAAAGAGGGAAAAGTATCGGAATTTGGCAAAATCAAGGACGATGTAAGAGATTTTTGCAGCGAGGAATTCTTCCAAGATACGCTTGCGAGACTAAGAAAAATCGGCCGTATCGAAGTCTTCATCCCTTAAATTCATTTTTTAGTTCAATAAACTCAGAAAAATCTTAAATTTACTTTACGATTTAGCTATCAGAATGAATCTTGGTTTTTTTGTGTTTTAAACCATATCCTCTTTTATTTCTTTAGCCATTTCGTCTAAAATCAGTTCTGATAAGGTTGCTGTTAAACCTCCTAACTGAATTGCAGATATGATACTGATGTTATCACTATTTAAAGAATTCACAAAAAGTCTTGTATTAGTAGTAATGCTGAGTTGTTGGTTTTCATCAACAGTATATTCGTCGGAAGATATAACCTCGGATCGCGAGTTGGTAAAAAACGCAGGCTTTGACCCACCAAATACAGCATCTCTGACGCCGTTTTTCAGAATCCGTTCTTCACCAATACCATCTAGAGAATCTGTTGATAAAGCAATTGCTTTATTATTAGGAAGTTCAGCCACCCAAGGAATCGCAGCGAAAAGAGATTTAATATGCTGGGGTGATTTTGCCGTTCCCTCATTAAGAACAATGATTGCAAACACAGTAAAACCGGGTGCAGAAAACATAATCAAAGAATGCATCAACTTAATTGAGGGAAAGAATGCAGATGCGTTTACAACTGCGGCTCTAAGAATTCTTGCCTTTGAAGCGAAACCAGAATCTGTAGAAGTCCTGTTTGATTTTCTGCCCTTTGCAGAGGAAGAAACTTTACGAAATGAAGTAGAATCTGCATTAAAAATATTGTTTACAACTTCATTAGAAACAGGTTTGATATTCGAAAAAAAAACCAGCGATAAAAATTTATACAAGAGAGCGGTCTCCGCAGAAATCTTGACAAAAAATGGCAACCCCTCCCAAATCGCCTTGGCAAAAAAACTCCTTAACGACCCTTCCTCTCTCGTTCGCACCAGACTCGTTTTAGCTCTTCTTGAACAAAACGACCGTTCTGCAATTCCTATTGCTCTTAATCTTCTCGCCTCCGAATCCAAAGAGTTATCATCTACAATCGAAGCTTCTCTTGTAAGCCTTGCAGGCGAATGGGCTATTCAAGGTGCGAAAAATGACGATGTCCTTTCTAAGAAAATCAACCAAGCAGCTTGGAACGGGTGGTGGAAATCAATCAACGAACAAGATTTACTAGAACCATTCAAAAATCTTTCTCTTGCAACAACTACGATTCTTGACCTCGATAAAGCAAGTAAATCAAACAACACTGAATTCTTAAAAACTCAGATCAACAACACTACTTCCAAAGATAACCTTGCTTTGCAGAATTTCTTTTTAAACCGAGCAAGCTTTGATAATAATTTCACAAAGGTTTTGGCATCCGAAAACAACAACTTAAAATCACAATTGCAAAACAAACAGATTACCCCTGCACTTATCCGGATAATTTCATTGGTTAAGCCTCCTCATACCCTAGAAACTATTATTAATTATATTCCTTCGTGTTCAAACGAAACACTTCACGAATCGCTTATAGAATGTGTGAGGTCATTTTTTATAGAAGGAAGCGATCTGCCTAAACCTTTGGTTGAGGCGTCAAAAAGTCTAGTCGAAGAAATCCGTGGATTTGCAGGAAAGGCCTTGGCAAGTTCCCCAAATCAAGAAGCCAAAAAGATTTGTAACAATCTTCTTTTAGACCCTTCCACTCGCGTGCGTTTTGAAGTGGCAACCGCTATGGTAAAAAACAAACAGAAGGTTGCCCTACCTGTATTAATTGAATTGCTTGGCCAAGTTTCAGAAGAAAAAGTTGAAGTCTTGGATCATTTCTTACGCACCATTGCAAAAGATAAATCTCCCGAGGTGACACCCGACCAAAAAAAGAACATTAAACTTTTAGTTGATGCCTGGAACAATTGGCTTAAAAAAGAAGGCACTCAACTCGTACTTGAACCTTATTTCAAAGGCACTCAAACTCCAAGAAACTTTCTTCTTGTTGAAGCATTTAGTCAGGAAAAAAAATCTGGTAGAGTTTTCCTTATGACACCCCAAGCCAAAATTCTTTGGGAAATCGCCAACCTCTCTAATCCAATCGATGCTAGCCTACTTATCAATGGCAGAGTTCTCGTTACGGAACAAGGGGCTAACCGCATTACTGAAAGAGATGCCAAAGGAAACATATCCTGGGAAAAATCGGTCGCAAATCCTTTTCATTCCCAACGGTTGGCAAATGGTAACACCTTTATTGCTTCCAGAAATAAATTACTCGAAGTAAGCAAAAATGGCTCAGAAGTTTTCGGTTTCTCTTATGTTCAGGAAACTATACTTGCTGCCTGCAAAACCCGAAACAATGAATATGCCCTCTTGACCTATAGCGGAACTTTTCTAAAAATCGACCCTAAAGGAAATGAGATTTTTCGTTCTAGGATTCCTTTCCCTACTAATTTTGGAATCAATGGTGCGACCATAACAGCAAATGATCGTGTCCTTGTCAGCATCCCCACGCTTAACAAAATTCTAGAATTTGATTTTAATGGCCAATCGACTTGGGAAGTCGCAGTTACAATGCCGGGCGTTCCAACAAAACTTGCCAATGGAAATGTTGTCACACCTTCGCAAAATGGTTCCAAGGTCATTGAAGTTCGGATGGATGGTAAAATCGCTTGGGAAAGTCAACCTAGTCCTTTTCGCATCAATAAAGCAGGCAAATACTAATGAAAAATTCTTTCTTATTAAAACAAATTTCAACCACTACAAAGCTTTCTTTTTACTTAGCGCTTATGTTTCTTGTTGCTCTAAGTTCGATAAAATTACTAAACGCCTCTGCTGATGAAACCTTGCTTGAATCTGATAAGATTTTTTTATCTAAAGCTGGTTTTTCGCTCTTGCCAAACGACCTGCTTAATTGGCTCACTCGAAAATCAAAAACCAACTTTTCAGGAACAGATATTACCAAAGCTATTTCAGATCTTTCGTCGACTTCGAAAGAAACTCAAACCCAAGGTATTATGGCGATCACCTCGATGGGGCCAATAGGTAGGCCAGCTCTACGCAATTTAGAAAACAGCTCTGAAGGGGTCGTTAAAGAATTGGCGAAAAGTTGCCTTGAGACAATGGGGCCTCTTTCAAGCAGGACCGATACCGCCGTTATTCGCACCCTAGCTTCTTTCTCTCCCGATTTAGCAATGCAAGGAATCCTCGATATTTTTCCGATTCTAGATGAAGAACTTACTCTCGATTATGCAAGAAAAGCACTATTTGAATTAACTTGGAGCAAGGGAACCCCAAACAAATTAATAATAGATTGCTTGTCGGCACCCTCAAAAAAGCAAAGATTACTTGCCTGGGAAATGCTTCTCCCCGCGCAAAAGCTTCTTCCTAAAGGACTACTGCAACAGCATATTAAGGATGAATCACCCGAGGTCCGGTTTTTAATCGCCGGAACACTCGTGAGGAATCTCGATGCATTGGGTTTTGAAAATCTGATTGAATTACTGCCTCTTCTTTCTGAAAATCAGGCACAAGAAGCTGAAGATATTCTGATGGATCTTGCAGGAGATCTTGCCCCACCGGAATTAATCAAAACCCGGGGGATCGCATCAAAGAACAAGGAAATCTGGTTCAAATGGTGGAAGTCGCTCAATGCGGAAAATCTACTTTTAGAATTCACTCAAAAAACCCCAAGCGCATCAGATCAGATTAAAATCAAAGATTTAATACGAGAGCTAGGCGATGATAATTTTGAAATAAGAGAAAAAGCTTCCCAGAAAATTAAAACTCTAGGCGACCTTGTTGTGCCCGCACTCCGGTCTATGAGCAATTCCCCCGATGCTGAAATAAAAGGTCGGGCCAAGATCTTACTGGAAGAAATGGGAGAAACTAAAGCCAAGCCAGTTTCATCCTCTCTTGTAAAATTACTCGTTCTCAAAAAAACTAAGGGCCTACTAGCAGCGTTACTTGCTTACTTTCCCGTGGCGGAATCCGATGAACAGTTTAACGATTTTCTTGAATCTGCAATTTTATACTCTGGCCAACTATCTGCACCAGATCCTATTATCTTAACATCACTCGACCATACCAACCTTCGTATAAAACTTGCAGCAGGGATGCTTCTCTTACCCTTTAACGACACGAACTCACGCGCCAACCTTCAAGCGCTTTTAAATGATAAAAACCCGTGGATTAAAAATCGCATAGCGCTTGCCTTAGTGCTAAGAGCAGATAAAAGTGCGATGCTCGAATTGATCCAATCCCTAGCAGATTTAACCCCCGACCAAGCCTCTGAATCCGACACATTCCTTTCGGAACTTGCGGGATTAAACCTTCCCGCAGACCTTCCTTCTGGCTCAACAGATCGCAAGAAAACTAAAGATGCCTGGCTGGCGTGGTGGAACAAAAATGCGGAAACAACCTCTCTTACCAAAGCCCTCCTTGGCAACCTTCAACCGATTTCTAACGGTAATATCATCATCTCTAGCCTTGCCAACAACCAAGTTCTTGAAATAGATCGTAATGGCAAAGTGCGCTGGTCGATCACCGGGCTTTCTGGCCCTATGGATGCTCAGGCTCTGGCCAATGGCAGAATTCTTATAACCGAACACCACAATTTAAAAGTAACCGAGCGAAATACAAAAGGGGAAATCCTTTGGACTAAATCCGTTAATTCCAACCCTTTGAGTGCTACCAGGCTTCGCAGCGGGCTTACTTCAATCACCTGCCGCAATCAAATTTTGGAAGTCGACCGATCTGGCAAAGAAATTCTTAATTTACCTAGGCCTCAAAGCGATATTATGAGTGCTGAAAGGCTTCGAGATGGTTCTTATCTCATTGCCACAAATCAAATGACTTTAATAAAAGTTGATCGTATGGGCAAAGAATCGAATATCATCCGACTTCCCTTGGGCGTTGCGAGCCACGCAAACGATATTCTTCCCGATGGCACAACGATTATGCCTTTAACTTGGCACAACAAATTGCAGGAAATCGATGCCACTGGAAAAGTGGTTTTAGATGTGGTTGCAAATCAGCCGACCGCTGCTATCAAATTGCCCAACAAAAATATCTTGTTTTCTACTCAAGCTGTTCCGCCTAAACTTATAGAGATAGATCGTTCAGGAAAACAGGTGTCGGAGAAACAAGCGATGCACCCCGTGTTCAGGATTCGAACCAGATAGTCCATCAAAGCCAGGAGGCGTTCCCAATGCCAATCAAACAAATAGCGGCATTTATTCTCGCGATGGTATTACCCTTTGCCTTAGATACTTCAACCGAAGATGAAAAAACGCTGGCGGATGCTGGATTAAAATCTGATGGGCCATCACTTTTGCAACTCTTAGCACGCAGGTCTGAAGATAAGCCAGATCCGGATAATATTAAGTCTCTCATAAAAAAACTGGGTGATGACAATTTCGAAATCAGGGAACAAGCTTCTGCAAGCCTTGGGGCTATTGGCATAACTGCAATAGCAGAATTAAAAACGGCTGTTACTAGTCCAGACATTGAAGTTTCTCGTAGGGCGAAAGATTGCATTCAAAAAATAGAAGATGGGTCTAGAAAGTTTGTCATCGCTTCCGTCATTCGCCTTTTGGGCAAGAAAAATCCTGAAGGCACTTTACAAGCCCTTATTAATTATGCCCCTTTTTCTGAGATTGACCAAACGAATGAAGATCTTATTCAATCACTTGCCCTTTCTGGGTCAAATAATGGAACACCAGACAAACTTATTCTTTCTGGAATACAGGATAAAAACTCCCAACTTAAAATTGCCTGCGCCTCTGCCTTAGCGATCATAAACCCAAACACTTTCGCCAAAGAAGCCCTACCACTTCTCAAGGCAGAGGATGCTAGGGTACGATATAAAATAGCAATTGCATTTGCAAAATTAGGCGACAAAAAGGCACTCGAACCCTTGATTAACACCATTAGCAAAGTAAGTGCTTGGGAATCTTCCTTGACTGATCATATGCTTAGAAAATTATTCACTGTAAACTGCCCACCCAATAACCTAACCCAAGTTGAACTCGAAAAAGCTTGGCTCAAACTCCTTTCTGAAACTTCAAATGTCTCTCCACAACTTCTTGCAAATTCAGCAAAAAATCTCGGCAGAACTCTGGTCGTTCTACTTGATGCGGGAAAAGTTATTATGCTCGACTCCAGTAATAGCATTTTATGGAAGGTTGAAAACCTACAATTCCCACTTGATGCTCAGATTCTTCCAGACGATAAAGTTCTTATTGCAGAACATCAGGGGAATAAAGTCACCGAGCGCAATAGTAAGGGCGATATTCTTTGGGAAAAGAAAGTTGAAGGGCCCTTGGTCGCTTCGAGATTAAAAGATGGCAATACCTTCATTGCAAGCAAAGCTAACATCATTATTGTCGACCCCAAAGGCAAAGAAATTTCAGAATTCACCCCCCCGAATTCTGAACCTATTATGAAAGCAAACCTTGCAGATAATGGCGATTTATACTTGGTTCTTAGTACCCCTCAAGGTAACGCTAAGTTTGTCACCTTTGATAAAAACAAAAAGCAAATCGCATCTTACGACATTGATGTTAGAACCTCTGGGGGCAAAGTTGATGTCCTTCCCAACGGTAATGCACTTATCACCGAGGTGTATGGCAATCGAGTCATTGAATACAATCCCACGGGCAAAGAAGTCTGGCAGTTTGAATGTGAACAACCGGTTGCAGCGGTTCGACTTCCCAATGGTAACACCTTAATAACCTCGATGACTCAAATGAGGGCCTTGGAGATAGACTCTAAAGGCAAAGAACTTTGGGCTTACAAATCTAACACCAGGGTTACCCGAGTCTTCAGGCCGTGACCAATTTTCATCTACCTTTGCTGCTTTTGATTTTCTCTTGTGGGTTAATTTTTGCTGGTTGGCCTGAGAATGAGATTTCATATTTAGATGATGCATTAATAAAAAGTTCTGGCATAACGAATACGACAAAGGAACTTAGTGGATGGCTTGGAACTCGAATACCTGACAAAAAAAATGAGCACCTTGCATCTAAGTGGATTGCAGATTTAGGCAATGAGATTTTTGAAGTAAGAGAACAAGCAACCCGCGAGTTATTAAAGCTGGATAAAACAGCAGTATTTGAGTTGAAAAAAGCTTTAAATAGTAAAGATATTGAAGTTGCAAGTAGGGCAAAAATTTGCCTAGATAAAATCTCCCCCAATGATTCCTTGGCTCTCAAAACTGCAATCATTCGCAAGTTAGCAACTCGGGATCCAGAGGTCTTACTCAATTATTTGAATATTATTGCGGCCTCGGATGAACTTGATCTACCTACCTCTGAAGCCTTGTTAGATGCTTTTACAATTGCGATCAAAACAAACGCAAATCTTTTTGCACGCCTAGAGTCCTTTGCAAAATCTAAAAACCCTAAAACTAGAATTCTTATCGCTTGGATTCTTTCTCGGACTAATCCAAACTGTGATACTTTTAAAACTTTGCTGAATAATGATTTACCCATTATTAAAGCCAATGCAGCTTTGGCTCTTTTACAACAAAGGGAGAAAAGTGCGTTACGAATATTAGCTGGTGTATTACCAGAACTAAAAACCAACCAAGTACTTTTGTTAGCCGGGTTGCTCCAAGAAATTTTGCAAGATCAAAACATTGAGGCAGAATTAGGAAAAGCAAAACCTAATGCTACGCAATTACGAAAATTATTTCATTCCGCTATTGATTTAAAAGAAAAGAATCTGAAGCTAGAAGATTATTCAGACCTAGAGCTCCAACCTACTCGTATACTTGTTTCTATATCAGAAGCAAATTTAGCCGGAAAAATTTGCGCTCTCAACCCAGATGGCACTGCTTCTACCCTCTTCTCCACGCCTCATTATGTTACTCAGGCCTGTGCAATCAACCAGACCACTTTACTTCTAATTGAACGCAGTTCAGGGCAAGCCTTAGTTAATAATATTGGAGAAGTTTACGAAAGACGCAACCCCCTAATATCGGCTTGCGCTTTAAATTTTGACCCCTTGGGAAACAAATTTATTCTGAACAGGCAAAGCCTTATGGTGTTTGATTACCAAAACAAAGAGATGCAAAACATTGTTTTAAAAGATTGCGTTGCAGGTGCAAGACTAAATAATGGCGATTACGCAGTTGCACTTAAAGATTGCAAAATGATTATATTAAATGGAAATAACCTGAATCAGCAGAAAGGAGAGTTTTCATTTGCACCCAATGATAATTCCCGACCTAGCCTTGGTTTTCAGATTGAATCAACCAAAAAAGGAACAATTCTTACCCCAGAACCCAGAGGAAATTCCATTAATGAATATGATGTAACGGGAAAAGTAGTGCGCAACCTCTCAACAAGCACAATTGAAGGTAATCCAACAATATATGGGCTTACTTTTACTATGAATTCATACGGAAATTTAATTTTAGGTACCAGATTGACTCAAACTGTTTTCGAATTGAATCCCAAGGGGCAAGAGCTTAAAAAATGGGAACTTTCAGGCAAAATACAGCGTATTTTCAAGCAACCCGTGCGGATTTTTTGGGATGACTAACGAATTTAAAGCCTCGGGGTCTTGATTTATTCCCCGAAAATACCATACTTAAATTAGCTTCGCTGGAGTGGTGGAATTGGCAGACACACCATCTTGAGGGGGTGGCGCCCGTGAGGGCATGTGGGTTCAAGTCCCACCTTCAGCACTGCATTTTAGTAAGCCTGTTTTAAACCCTCGCTTTTCCATTTCATTTTCTTTATTCTTTTTATCAGATAGTTTCTAATAGCTTTCCTCTTTAACTGGATTTATCTCCATCATGATTCCTATCACAAAATACTTTGTTGCCATTTTAGCTTTTGGATTGTTGGCAACATCGACTGCCATTGCCCAAGACAACCGACAAGCCGATGTTATTTATGGCAGAAAATATGGCCTTGCCCTGACCATGGATGTTTTTAAGCCAACGGTAAAATCGAATCGGGCTGCCATCGTAATGATTGTCAGCGGAGGATGGTTCTCGAACCCCGAAGCAATTAATGCCAAGTCGACTAATCCGTTTACAAGCCGTGGCTATTATGTTTTTGCAGTGGTGCATGGCAGTCAGCCAAAGTTTACCATTCCCGAAGCAATTGAAGATATTCATCGTGCTACCAAATTCATTAGATCAAAAGCAAAAGAATACGATATTGATCCAGAAAAAATTGGGATTTCTGGGGGTTCTGCTGGCGGGCATCTTTCCTTGATGATGGGAGTTTCAGGAAAAAAAGCTGGCGAATTAAATTCAAAAGACCAAGTTCAAAGTTTTGCAAGTGGCGCTAACGCTGTTGCTTGCTTCTTTCCACCCACAGATTTCCTTAATTGGGGCGAAGAAGGAAAAGAACAATTGGGTAGAGGGCCACAGGCAATCCCAAATATAGTGGCGCCGTTTGATTTTGTGGTTTTTAATCAGCAAAAAAAACAGTTCGAATCTGTGGAAGACATTACGGAAAGAAGAAAAATCGGGGCAGCTATTTCTCCTATTTCTCACATCAGCAAAGAATCCGCCCCATCGTTGATCATTCATGGCGACCAAGACAAACTAGTTTCTATCCAGCAGGCCGAATCTTTTGTAAAAAAAATGAAAGAGGCAGGGGCAATTGCGGAGCTAGACACCCGAAAAGGGGCAGGTCATGGCTGGGCAAATATGGATAAAGATCTTGAAAAATTTGCCGACTGGTTTGATCTGCACCTGTTAAATAAAAAGAAGTGATGACATCCAAGCCATCACTTCTTTTCCACTTCGAGAAAATCTAACAGAAACTCTAGCCTACAAAAACGCCGCCTGTAAAGAGTGGGTCGTAAGCATAGAAGTAATCAATATTACCCTTCAGATACTTGAAGACCTTAACTTCGGGCCCGCCTTTGGTGTAAGGAGCTGTTATGATTTCAGCGGTTCCATCGTTGTTG
>Ga0105050_10000082_pt1 | contig 110837 bp, 121 predicted proteins | sample FRY01_FD_78088 | JGI IMG/M metagenome (GOLD analysis project Ga0105050, IMG submission 78088) | Freshwater microbial communities from Lake Fryxell liftoff mats and glacier meltwater in Antarctica - FRY-01 | ecosystem: Environmental > Aquatic > Freshwater > Ice > Glacier meltwater ... | reverse complement strand
TGCCAGCAGACAAAGAGATGGTGTTGCCAGGCGATAACGTGGGCATGACCGTGAGGTTGATTGCACCAATCGCCATGGAAGAGGGCTTGCGCTTCGCTATTCGCGAAGGCGGCCGTACCGTTGCCGCTGGCGTCGTCGCCACAATCTTGAAGTAATCAAAGGTGGCGATCAGCTGCGCTGATCGCCGACCCATCGTTCTTTGGAATTTAAAATGAAAAATCAAAAGATCCGTATTCGCCTTAAAGCTTTCGACTACAAACTGATTGATCAATCAGCAGCCGAAATTGTTGATACGGCGAAACGTACCGGTGCGGTTGTGCGCGGTCCAGTGCCTCTGCCAACACGGATCCGTCGTTATGACTTACTGCGATCACCGCACGTGAACAAATCATCGCGAGATCAGATGGAAATGCGTACCCATCAGCGTTTGATGGATATCGTAGACCCTACAGACAAAACGGTTGATGCGCTGATGCGCCTTGATCTGCCTGCTGGTGTTGATGTCGAAATTGCGCTTCAGTAAGCCATAAAGTGAACTATGCATTATGCATAGCTACTTTTACGTGATATGATCGCAGACTCACCTAAAAGTGAGTTGAAATAGTTGTCTAGTTATTGGCAAGTTTTGTTTGCTCAATTGATTAGATTTTTATTAAGCCCCGGCCAATCGAAGTCGGGGAATCGGGAAAATCCCGGGAGAATATGATGTCGAAACCGACACCTACGCCAGCCGCACATCGGCTTGGCTTGGTGGGTCGCAAGGTCGGCATGACTCGCGTTTTTACAGATGATGGAGAGTCCATCCCTGTGACAGTGCTTGACGTGTCAAACAACCGAGTGACCCAAGTAAAGTCGCCAGAGAATGACGGTTATGCCGCTGTTCAGGTGACCTTTGGTACCCGTCGCGCATCACGCGTGAAAAAACCCCTCGCTGGACATTTCGCCAAAGCTGGCGTTGAGTCTGGCAGTATCCTCAAAGAATTCCGCCTTGATCCGTCACGTGCGGCCGAATTTACACCGGGTACAGTTATAACTGTCGAAAGTGTATTTGAGCCTGGCCAGCAAGTTGATGTAACAGGTACCACAATTGGTAAGGGTTTTGCTGGCGCTATCAAGCGTCACCACTTCTCTTCACAGCGAGCATCGCACGGTAACTCTGTGTCTCACCGCGCACCTGGCTCCATTGGTCAGGCGCAGGATCCAGGCCGGATTTTCCCAGGCAAGCGAATGGCAGGTCATTTGGGTGATGTAACACGCACCACCCAAAACCTAGATGTTGTTCGCGTAGACGCCGAACGTGGCTTGCTTTTGGTTAAAGGTGCTGTACCTGGCCACGCTGGCTCGGACATTATTGTCCGCCCTGCTGTCAAGGCTCAACCAAAGAAAGGAGCTTAACGAATGGATATCAAGCTCCTTGCTGATAACGGGACAAGTGCGGAAACATTCAGCGCACCCGATACGGTATTTGCCCGTGACTATAACGAAGCGTTGATTCACCAAGTGGTCATTGCTTATCAGGCAAACGCTCGTTCAGGTAATCGTCAGCAGAAAGACCGTTCGGAAGTTCGCCACTCTACTAAAAAGCCATTCAAGCAAAAAGGCACAGGTCGTGCTCGTGCTGGTATGACTTCTTCGCCGCTATGGCGTGGGGGTGGTAAGGTATTTCCTAACTCGCCTGAAGAGAATTTCAGCCAGAAAGTCAACAAGAAGATGTATCGCGCGGGCATTCGTTCCATTTTGTCCCAGTTGGCTCGTGAAAACCGTATTTCAATTGTTGAAGCGTTCACACTTGAGGCGCCAAAGACCAAGTTAGCAGCTGATAAATTGCGCAGCCTTGGTCTTGAGTCAGTTTTGATCATCACAGATGCTGTTGACGAGAACGTATATTTGGCAACACGTAACCTGCCAAATGTTGCCGTAATCGAAACGCGCTATGCTGATCCACTGTCCTTGATCCACTACAAAAATGTGCTGATTACAAAGCCGGCAATTGCTCAACTTGAGGAGATGCTCGGATGAATAACGATCGTTTAATGCTTGTTTTAATAGCACCTATCGTGACCGAAAAAGCCACGCTAGTTGCTGAAAAGAACAACCAGATTGTTTTCCGTGTCGCACCGGATGCGACTAAGCCCGAAATTAAGGCAGCGGTTGAGTTGTTGTTTAAAGTCGAAGTGCAATCTGTACAAGTGCTTAATCGCAAAGGTAAAGAAAAGCGCTTTGGCCGTTTTGTGGGTCGTCGCCGTAACGAACGCAAGGCGTACGTTGTGTTGAAGGCCGGACAAGAACTCAACTTTGCGGAGGTCAATTAAATGCCTTTGTTAAAAGTTAAACCCACGTCACCCGGTCGTCGGGGAATGTTGAAGGTCGTTACACCGAACTTGCACAAAGGCGCACCAGTTGCTGCCCTTACCGAAAAGCAGATTCGTGGTTCTGGCCGTAACAACAACGGACACATCACAGTACGTCACCGTGGTGGTGGTCATAAACAGCACTACCGACTTGTGGATTTCCGTCGTAACAAAGATGGTATTCCTGCAAAAGTTGAGCGTCTTGAGTATGACCCAAACCGTACAGCACACATTGCTTTGCTTTGTTACGCAGACGGTGAGCGACGTTACATCATTGCACCTCGTGGTTTAGAGGTAGGAACAACGCTGATTTCTGGCATTGAAGCACCAATCAAAGCGGGTAATTGCTTGCCAATTCGCAACATTCCTGTTGGTTCTACGATTCATTGCATTGAGATGATCCCAGGTAAAGGGGCGCAAATGGTTCGATCAGCTGGTGGATCAGCCGTTCTACTTGCTAGGGAAGGCACTTACGCTCAGGTCAGGCTGCGTTCTGGTGAAGTTCGTCGCGTTCACATTGAGTGCCGCGCAACGATCGGTGAAGTTGGCAACGAAGAGCATAGCCTTCGTCAGATCGGTAAAGCTGGCGCAATGCGCTGGCGCGGCATTCGTCCAACGGTTCGTGGTGTTGCCATGAATCCGGTCGATCACCCCCACGGTGGTGGTGAAGGTCGTACGGGCGAGGCACGAGAGCCAGTTAGCCCATGGGGTACACCATCGAAGGGTTATAAGACCCGTCGTAACAAGCGGACGAACAATATGATCGTCCAGCGTCGCAAGCGTAAGTAAGAGGCCGATTCATGTCACGTTCGATCAAAAAAGGCCCATTCGTCGATGCTCATTTGCTGAAAAAGGTTGATGAGTCTGTTGCCGAGAAAGGGAAGAAGCCGATCAAGACCTGGTCGCGCCGTTCAACAATTTTGCCCGAGTTCATCGGGTTGACCATTGCCGTGCATAACGGTCGTCAACATGTTCCCGTTTATATCAACGAGAACATGGTGGGACACAAGCTCGGTGAGTTCTCGTTGACTCGTACTTTCAAGGGTCACGTCGCTGATAAGAAGGCGAAGAGATAATCATGGAAACACAAGCGATTATTCGTGGGGTGCATATTTCTGCGCAAAAGACACGACTGGTAGCGGATTTGATCCGTGGAAAACCAGTTGCGCAAGCGTTGAATATTCTTGCCTTCACAAACAAGAAAGCCGCTGGCATTCTTAAAAAGGCCGTGGAATCTGCAATTGCCAATGCTGAGCACAATGATGGTGCTGACATTGATGAATTAAAGATCACCACGATATATGTTGATAAAGCACAGTCGATGAAACGGTTTTCTGCTCGCGCCAAAGGCCGAGGCAATCAAATCGAAAAACAGACTTGCCATATCACTGTCAAGGTCGGCGCTTAAGGAGTCACGATGGGTCAGAAAATTAACCCGATTGGGTTCCGTCTCGCAGTTACCCGCAATTGGGCCTCACGCTGGTATGCCGCCGACAAAGATTTTGGTGGTTTGTTGGCTTCGGACATCCGGGTTCGCGAATATCTAAAGCGTAAGCTTAAGAGTGCATCAGTTGGACGCGTTCTCATTGAGCGCCCCGCGAAGAATGCCCGCATCACTGTTTATTCAGCCCGCCCAGGTGTGGTTATTGGTAAACGCGGTGAGGACATTGAAAGTTTGAAGTCTGATTTGCAACGCCTGATGGGTGTGCCGGTTCATGTCAATATTGAAGAAATTCGTAAACCTGAAACAGATGCCCAACTGATTGCTGATTCGATTGCACAGCAACTTGAAAAGCGAATCATGTTCCGTCGGGCGATGAAGCGTTCGATGCAAAATGCCATGCGCCTTGGTGCTCAAGGTATCAAGATCATGAGCGCCGGTCGCTTGAACGGCATCGAGATTGCGCGTACCGAGTGGTATCGCGAGGGTCGTGTACCGCTTCACACATTGCGCGCCATTATTGACTATGGCACCGCTGAAGCAAACACGACTTATGGCGTTATCGGTATCAAGGTTTGGGTCTACAAGGGTGACATGCTGCCCAATGGCGATATGCCAGTTGAGACAGTTGTTCCTCGCGAGGAAGAGCGTCGCCCACGTCGTGCACCACGCGGTGACCGTCCAGATGGTAAACCGGGTGCACGCCCAGATAGCAAACCAGGTGCTCGTCCTGCAAGTCGCACTCGTGGTCCGCGTAAAGCGCCAGGCGCTGATGGTGCACCAGCACCTGAGGCTTCGCCTGTTAAAGCGACCGTAGGAGAATAAAGATGCTGCAACCATCACGTAGAAAGTATCGTAAAGAGCAAAAAGGTCGCAATACTGGGTTGGCCACACGTGGCGCCAGTGTTTCGTTTGGTGAGTTTGGTTTGAAAGCAACGGGTCGTGGACGTTTGACAGCGCGTCAAATTGAGTCTGCACGTCGTGCAATCAATCGCCACATCAAACGTGGTGGCCGAATCTGGATTCGTATTTTCCCAGACAAGCCAATCTCACAAAAGCCCGCCGAAGTGCGTATGGGTAACGGTAAAGGTAACCCAGAATATTGGGTTGCTGAGATTCAGCCTGGTAAAGTGCTGTATGAAATGGAAGGCGTCAGTGAGGAAATAGCAAGAGAGGCATTTCGCCTAGCTGCCTCTAAGCTGCCGATTTCCACGACCTTCGTTTCGCGCCAGTTGGGCGCTTGAGACGGCATCTAAAGGAATCGACATGAAAGCAAGTGAACTCCACACAAAAAATGTGGCCGAGTTGAGAACAGAGCTTGATAGTTTGTTGAAGGCGCAGTTTGGGTTGCGCATGCAAAAAGCAACCCAACAGCTCTCAAACAATAGCGAGATTAATAAGATGCGTCGTTCTATTGCTCGTGTTCGTACTATTCTCTCTCAGAAAGCTGGAGCCTAACAGATGACTGAAGCCCAAATCACCACCCCCAAACGCCAACGTAAGTTGGTTGGTGTTGTGGTCAGTGACAAGATGGATAAGACGATTGTTGTGATGGTTGAACGTCGCGTTAAACACCCCCTTTTGGGTAAGGTGGTTATGCGTTCGGCCAAATACAAGGCACACGATGAGTCAAATCAGTATAAACAAGGCGATACAGTAGAAATCGGCGAAACACGTCCAATTTCTAGAGATAAGTCTTGGTCTGCTATTCGCTTGATTGAGGCAGCTCGCATTATTTAAGCGACTGTTCTTTCCGACGTCAGGATTTAGTGGATTAAAAGCTTAAAAAACGCGACCTTTGGTCGCGTTTTTTTGCACTAAAAGTACTGATCAAACATGCGTTACAAATTTAGTAACAAGGTACCCATCAAACGTTTCGCTACCACCTTCGCTACCTATACCGCTATCTTTAATCCCACCAAATGGTGTTTCTGGTAATGCACTACCAAAGTGATTGATGTTGACCATGCCTGCCTCTAGTTCATTTGACACTCTTGTTGCCGTTTGAAGAGAGTTTGTGAAAACATAGGATGACAATCCGAAAGGTAGGCTATTAGCACGAGCAATAACTTCATCAATATTGTCAAAAGATATAACAGGCGCAACAGGCCCAAACGGCTCCTCAGTCATCAGCATGGCATCATCGGGTAAGTCAGTAATAACGGTTGGTGGAAAAAAGAAACCTTTGCCTGAAATGGGATCCCCGCCAAGAAGAACCTTGGCGCCACGGCTTCTTGCGTCTTCAACAAAGCGTCCCATTGCGGATAAGCGGCGCTCGTGCGCCAATGGGCCCATTTCAACGCCCTCAGTAAGTCCATCACCAACCTTAACGTTAGACAATGTTTCAGTAAATGTGGACAAAAACTTATCATAGACCTTCTTTTGTACATAAAACCTTGTGGGTGAAACACAAACCTGCCCGGCATTTCGAATTTTAAACTTAGCCAACATTTGAGCTGCACGTTCAACATCGGCATCATCAAAAACCAAAACGGGAGAATGACCACCCAGTTCCATGGTGACCCGTTTCATGTGAGCGCCCGCTAGGCTTGCAAGTTGCTTGCCAACGGCTACAGAACCGGTAAAAGACACTTTGCGAGTAATGGGTGATCTGATCAGATAGTCTGAAATCTTTGGCGGGTCACCCCAAACAAGATTAAGGACACCGGGTGGAAGGCCCGCATCATGAAACATTTGCGCAATAGCCATTACGGCACTTGGTGAGTCCTCGGGACCTTTGAGTACCAGTGTGCATCCGGCACCGATGGCAGCAGCGACTTTGCGAATGGCTTGATTGTAAGGAAAGTTCCATGGCGTAAAAGCAACACAAACACCAATGGGTTCACGCAAAACAAACTGACGAACATTGGGGTTACGTGGGGTAATGACGCGTCCGTAAATGCGACGGCACTCTTCTGCATGCCAGTCCGCATGATCGGCACAAGAGATAAGTTCTCCTAAAGACTCTGACAAAGGCTTACCTTGATCGAGTGTCATGTTTCTAGCAATCTCAGGCGCTCGATCCCGCGTCAGTTGAGCAACCTTGCGTAATATAGTTGAGCGCTCTGTTGGCGAGGACTTTTTCCAGGATGAAAAAGCGCGTTCGGCTGAAAGAAGCGCAGAATCGAGGTCTTCGTGAGTTGCATGTGGCAGATGCCCTAAGACCTCGTTGTTTGCGGGATTTATAACTTCTTGGGTATCCCTGCCCTCAGCCTCAATGAATTGGCCATCAATGTAGAGTGCTAGTTTTTGATACATGGTTATCCTGAAAAAAGTCTTGCTAAATTTATGTTGGTAACAATAGTCTAACGAACATGACTACAAAGCGGACCACAAAAGTTGCAAAACAACCGACTAAAACACCGTCTTGAAGCAAAAGACAGGTTTTTGGTGACACTAAAAACAATGTATGAACAATGTCACTTGCGTAAAGTACGAAACCATACTATGATGGACGACTTTCCTTGATTAACAAAAGGAAAGTAGTCCGGCAAATGTGAAGTTAGTCGGGTAAGCAGTACCCAGTATCACGTCTTAGAGTGACAATACGTGTTGATAAATTGTCATTGAAAGGCAAATTAAACGGATTTCGACCCAGGGTATAAAAGCCTGACGGGACCAAAACTGATTCACACGTATCATGCGGTGAATTAAGTTGGAACAGGAAAAATCATGATTCAAATGCAGACCACGCTAAATGTGGCCGATAACACTGGTGCACGCTCAGTCATGTGCATAAAAGTGTTGGGTGGCTCAAAGCGACGTTACGCCGGTATCGGCGACATCATAAAGGTAAGCGTCAAAGACGCTGCACCTCGTGGACGTGTCAAAAAAGGTGAAATCTACAATGCAGTCGTCGTACGTACAGCCAAAGGCGTACGTCGTAAAGACGGTTCATTGATTCGCTTTGGTGGCAATGCCGCGGTTTTATTGAACGCAAAATTAGAGCCAATCGGCACACGTATCTTCGGGCCTGTCACACGCGAATTGCGGACAGAGCGATTCATGAAGATTGTGTCGCTTGCGCCTGAAGTGTTGTAAGGGGCAAAAAATGGAAAAAATACGCAAAGGTGATGAGGTCATTATGTTGACCGGACGCGATAAAAAGCGCCGAGGCACAGTGATCTCCCGAGTCGACGTTGATCACGTGTTGGTTGAAGGCATTAATGTTGTGAAAAAACACACACGCCCAAACCCGATGCAAGGAACAACTGGCGGCATAACTGACAAAACCATGCCCGTTCACATTTCTAATGTGGCGATCTTCAACCCCGCAACTGGTAAAGCTGACCGCGTCGGCATTCAAGAAGTGGAAGGCCGAAAAATTCGCGTTTTCCGCTCAAGCGGTGAGCCAGTTGGTGCGAAGGCGTAAGGAGCTCAAAAAAATGGAACGTATTCAAGAGCTGTACCTCAACAAAATTGCACCAGCCTTGGCTGAGCAGTTTAAGTACAAAAGCATCATGGAAGTGCCGCGCATTACCAAGATCACCTTAAACATGGGTGTCTCCGAAGCGGTTTCTGACAAGAAAGTTATTGAGCATGCTGTGTCTGACATGACTAAGATCGCTGGACAAAAGCCAGTGGTTACCAAAACCAAGAAGTCAATTGCTGGATTTAAGATTCGTGAAGACTATCCCATTGGTTGTATGGTGACGCTACGTGGTCGACGTATGTATGAATTCCTAGATCGTTTTATCAACGTGGCGTTGCCTCGGGTACGGGATTTTCGGGGTATTTCAGGTAAAGCTTTCGATGGTCGCGGTAATTACAACGTTGGCGTGAAAGAGCAAATCATTTTTCCTGAAGTCGAGTACGACAAAATTGACACCATTCGTGGCTTAAATATCAGCATCACCACGACGGCAAAGACAGACGAAGAAGCTAAGGCGTTGTTGACAGCCTTCAGTTTCCCGTTTCGCAACTAAGAGGGCGATGACGTGGCAAAACTATCATTAATTAACCGTGACATCAAGCGCACCAAGCTTGCTGAGAAGTACGCTCCCAAGCGTGCGGCGTTAAAAGCGATCATCGGTGATATGTCCAAGTCGGACGAAGAACGTTACGAGGCACGCCTGAAATTGCAGCAGTTGCCTCGCAATGCAAACCCCACTCGCCAGCGTAACCGCTGCGCGATCACTGGCCGGCCCCGCGGAGTTTTCCGTAAGTTCGGTTTGGCTCGCAACAAACTGCGCGATTTGGCCATGAAGGGTGAAATACCCGGCATGACCAAGGCCAGCTGGTAGGAGAATAAAAAATGAGCATGAGCGACCCGATCGCCGATATGCTGACCCGCATTCGCAATGCGCAGCAGGTGGATAAACCCACAGTTACCATGCCTTGCTCCAAGGTTAAGGTGGCCATTGCCAACGTCCTTAAAGACGAAGGCTACATTGATGGCTATCAAATCAAGGGCACGCAGACAAAACCCGAGCTTGAGATAACTCTCAAGTATTACGCGGGCCGACCCGTGATTGAGCGCATTGAGCGAGTTTCACGACCTGGTTTGCGTATTTACAAAAACCGTACCAGCATCCCGCAAGTGATGAACGGTTTGGGTGTGGCCATTGTTTCGACATCGCATGGCGTGATGACTGACCGCAAGGCCCGGGCAACCGGCGTCGGCGGTGAAGTTCTCTGCTACGTGGCTTAAGGAGAAACACATGTCACGCATTGCAAAATACCCCGTTGAATTGCCAAAAGGCGTTGAAGCAACGATCCGTCCTGAGGCCATAACTGTTAAGGGACCATTGGGTTCTTTGACTCAAGCGCTCAATGGCGATGTGATTGTCAACGAAGATGGCGGCAAATTGTCGTTTATCGTTGCTAACGACTCGCGTCAAGCCAAGGCCATGTCAGGCACGCTACGCGCTCTCGTCGCTAATATGGTTACTGGTGTGAGCCAAGGTTTTGAGCGTCGTTTGAATTTGGTCGGTGTTGGTTACCGGGCCCAAATTCAAGGTGCTCAAGTAAAGCTGCAGTTAGGCTTTTCGCACGATATTTCCCATGCGCTGCCTGATGGCGTCAAGGCAGAGTGCCCTACCCAAACCGAAGTGGTTTTGAAAGGGGTTGATAAACAAGTGGTTGGCCAGGTCGCAGCTGAGATTCGTGCGTACCGTCCTCCTGAGCCTTACAAGGGCAAGGGAGTTCGTTACGCGAACGAGCGGGTTGTGATCAAGGAAACCAAGAAGAAATAACCGCGCCGACGAGGATAGATCATGGATAAGAAAATTAGTCGTATGCGTCGCGCGATACCAACCCGGCGTAAAATTGCCGAGTTGCGCGTGAACAGACTCACGGTGTTTCGCTCTAACCAGCACATTTACGCCGCGATTATTTCGCCTGAAGGCAATACAGTTTTGGTTTCAGCCTCTACTGTTGAACCAGAGGTGCGTCAGCAGTTGGCAGGTCAGACGGGTCAAGGTGGTAATACCGCTGCAGCCAGCTTGGTTGGTAAGCGTGTGGCAGAAAAAGCAAAGGCAGCAGGTATTGAGCTGGTTGCATTTGACCGCTCAGGCTTTCGGTATCACGGTCGCGTCAAGGCGTTGGCCGAGGCGGCTCGTGAAGCCGGTCTTAAGTTTTAAGCGAGGATAGGTCAAATGGCTAAAGTACAAGGCAAGAGTGCTGCGGAAGAGCGCGACGACGGTTTTCGCGAGAAAATGATTGCGGTAAACCGTGTGAGTAAAGTCGTCAAAGGCGGTCGTACCATGAGCTTTGCAGCGTTGACAGTTGTCGGTGACGGTGACGGTCGCGTTGGTATGGGCAAGGGCAAAGCACGAGAAGTGCCAGTTGCTGTGCAAAAAGCAATGGAACAAGCGCGTCGCGAATTGTTTAAAGTGCCGCTTAAGAACGGAACAGTATTTCACCAGGTAATTGGTCGTCACGGTGCATCAAAAGTTTGGATTGCACCAGCAGCGGAAGGTACGGGCGTTATTGCCGGTGGTCCAATGCGCGCCATCTTTGAAGTGATGGGTGTTCGTAATGTCGTTGCAAAGAGTTTAGGTTCAAGCAATCCATACAACTTGGTTCGTGCCACGTTAAATGGTTTGCGTGCGGCAGTGACACCATCTGAGATTGCTGCCAAGCGTGGCAAAACAGTTGAAGAGATTTTGGGGTAAGTCATGGCAGAAAAGCAATTGAAAGTAACGCTTGTGCGTTCAGTCATTGGCACCAGAGAGTCGCACCGTGCTACGGTTCGCGGTCTCGGTTTGCGTGGTCTGAACAGCTCACGAGTACTCACTGATACGCCTGAAGTCAGAGGGATGATCCGAAAAGTGGACTATCTCATTACTGTCTCGGAAGTCTGAAAGGAAACACCATGTCGGACATGCAATTAAATACGATCCAACCAGCCGAAGGCTCCACGCACGCAAAGCGTCGCGTCGGCCGTGGTATTGGTTCTGGTTTGGGCAAGACAGCGGGTCGTGGTCACAAAGGCCAAAAGTCACGCTCGGGTGGTTTTCATAAAGTGGGTTTTGAAGGCGGTCAAATGCCTATGCATCGCCGCTTGCCTAAGCGTGGATTTACGTCACGTGATCAGCACTTGCATGCGCAAGTCAGATTGTCTGATTTACAGAAACTACCCGTTGATGTTATTGACGTTCAAGTTCTGAAGCAAGCTGGTGTTATTGGCCAAGCAGTCAAATTTGTCAAAGTTTTTAAATCGGGCGAACTCAGTCGCAAAGTTACTTTGCAAGGCATGGGTGTTACGGTTGGTGCCAAGGTTGCTATTGAAGCTGCCGGCGGCACAATTGCATAAAAACGGAGCTTCGATTGGCAACACAGGCATTAGGTAAATCAGGACCCCGTTACGGTGACTTAGGTCGTCGTCTCGGTTTCCTTGTGCTGGCGCTGATTGTGTACCGCTTGGGTACACACATCCCAGTTCCAGGAATTAATCCTGAAGTACTGGCTGATTTGTTTCAGCAAAACGAAGGTGGCATATTGGGCTTGTTCAATATGTTTTCCGGCGGTGCCTTGTCTCGCTTCTCAATATTTGCACTTGGCATCATGCCTTACATTTCTGCCTCGATCATCATGCAGTTGATGACCGTCGTGTCGCCTACGCTTGAAGCGATTAAGAAAGAAGGTGAAGCTGGACGTCGAAAGATTACGCAGTACACCCGTTATGGCACTGTCGTTTTGGCACTTGTTCAGGCCATTGGTATTTCGGTCGCTTTAGAGGCGCAGCCTGGTTTGGTCATTGAACCAGGCCCTTTGTTTAGTCTTACTTCGGTTGTGACGTTAGTGACAGGTACGATGTTCTTGATGTGGCTCGGTGAGCAAATCACAGAACGCGGTATTGGTAATGGTATTTCAGTCATAATTTTTGCGGGTATCGTGGCGGGTCTTCCTTCTGCCATGGCTGGATTGTTTGACTTGGTGCGTACCAACGCAATGTCGACACTAAGTGCGTTGTTCATACTTATTGTTGTTGTACTGGTTACCGCTTTTGTGGTTTTGGTTGAACGCGGCCAACGCAAGATAACCGTCAATTACGCCAAGCGACAGGTCGGTAATAAGATGTATGGTGGACAAACTTCACACTTGCCGCTTAAGTTAAATATGGCTGGTGTGATTCCACCTATTTTTGCGTCTTCAATAATTTTGTTCCCAGCCACGGTGAGTAGTTGGTTTGCCAGTGGCGAGAACATGAGTTGGTTGGGTGATATAGCAGCTGCATTGGCGCCCCGCCAGCCGCTTTACATTACTTTGTATGCAACAGCGATCATTTTCTTTTGTTTCTTTTACACAGCACTGGTTTTTAACAGCAGAGAAACAGCTGATAATTTGAAGCGCAGCGGTGCGTTCATTCCGGGGATTCGTCCTGGTGATCAGACTGCTCGATTTGTTGACCGAATTTTGACTCGACTGACGTTGGCTGGTGCGCTCTACATCACATTGGTCTGCTTATTGCCTGAGTTCTTAGTAATGCGCTGGAATGTGCCATTTTATTTTGGTGGTACGTCCCTCTTAATCATTGTGATTGTGACCATGGATTTCATGGCGCAGGTTCAGGCCTACATGATGTCCCACCAGTATGATTCTCTGCTCAAGAAGGCAAACTTCAAGGGCGGGAATGTACCAACGAGATAAGCGATAGATGTCAAAGGACGACGTTATACAAATGCAAGGGGAGGTCGTAGAAAACCTTCCGAACGCGACATTCCGTGTCAAGCTAGAGAATGGCCATGTGGTTTTGGGTCATATTTCCGGCAAGATGCGTATGCATTACATCCGGATTCTGCCGGGGGATAAGGTCACAGTGGAGCTAACGCCCTACGATCTTTCACGAGCCAGAATCGTTTTTCGTTCCAAGTGAACGAGTAGCGTATATAAAAATAGGAGTCAACCATGAAAGTAATGGCATCGGTTAAACGGATTTGCAGAAACTGCAAAGTTATTAAACGCCACGGCGTGGTTCGCGTGATTTGCACCGATCCCCGTCACAAGCAGCGCCAAGGTTAATCTTGGTCGTGAACGCATTTATCTGAGGAAAAGCCATGGCCCGTATTGCTGGCATCAACATTCCACCCCATCAGCACGCTGAGATTGGTCTCACGGCAATTTTTGGGATTGGGCGCACGCGTGCTCGCAAAATTTGCGAAGCGGCAGGTGTCCCACTTTCAAAGAAAGTCAAAGACCTTGATGACACCGAGCTTGAACGCATCCGTGAACACGTTGGTGTGTTTGCTGTTGAGGGTGATCTGCGCCGTGAGGTGCAACTGTCAATCAAGCGTTTGATTGATTTGGGTACTTACCGTGGTCTGCGTCACAAACGTGGTTTGCCAGTCCGTGGCCAACGGACCCGTACGAATGCACGGACCCGTAAGGGTCCTCGTCGTGCCGCGGCTAGCCTTAAGAAATAAGGGGAAATAGAAATGGCTAAAGCCAGTACTGGCGCATCTCGTGTGCGCAAGAAAATTAAAAAGAATGTCGCGGACGGGATTGCACACGTTCACGCCTCGTTTAATAACACGATCATCACCATCACCGATCGTCAAGGCAATGCGTTGTCTTGGGCAACTTCTGGTGGCGCTGGTTTCAAGGGTTCGCGTAAATCAACTCCATTTGCCGCTCAGGTTGCTGCTGAGTCAGCGGGTCGTGTGGCAATTGAGTGCGGCATCAAAACACTGGAAGTTCGCATCAAGGGCCCAGGTCCTGGTCGTGAGTCGTCAGTTCGTGCTTTAAACGCACTCGGCATTAAGATTTCCAGCATTGCGGATATCACGCCCGTTCCTCACAACGGTTGCCGTCCGCCTAAGCGTCGTCGGATTTAAGGGAAATATAAATGGCACGTTATACCGGACCCAAATGTAAGCTCTCGCGTCGCGAAGGCACTGATTTATTCTTGAAAAGCGCACGTCGTCCGCTCGAATCAAAATGTAAGTTTGATTCAAAGCCCGGACAGCATGGCCGCACTTCTGGCGCTCGTACGTCGGATTACGGCTTGCAGTTGCGTGAGAAGCAAAAACTCAAGCGCATGTATGGCGTTTTGGAGAAGCAGTTCCGCAAGTATTTTGTCGAGGCTGAGCGTCGCAAAGGCAATACTGGTGAAACGCTGATCCAACTGCTTGAGTCACGCCTAGACAACGTTGTGTACCGTATGGGTTTTGGTTCAACCCGAGCAGAAGCCCGTCAATTGGTGACCCACCGAGCCATTGAGATCAATGGTCGCACCGCAGATGTGCCTTCAATGATGGTTGCAGCGGGTGACGTCGTGACAATTCGCGAAAAAGCAAAGAAGCAGCTTCGTATCAAAGAATCAATTGATTTGGCAACCGGTATTGGCCTGCCACAGTGGGTTCAGGTTGATACAACGGCTTTGTCAGGTGTGTTCAAGCAAGTGCCAGATCGCGCTGACGTTGCTCGTGACATCAATGAGTCAATGGTTGTCGAACTGTACTCTCGTTAATTTTAGTAGCGGCGCTTAGGCGCCGGTTTCCATCAGCCTTATCGGTGTAACGAGCCGAGGGTATTGAACAAGGAATCGTCAAATGTCTGTACAAGGTTTTTTGAAGCCTCGTTCCATCGAGGTAGAAACAGTTGGTCCTAACCATGCAAAAGTAATCATGGAGCCGTTTGAACGCGGTTTTGGTCACACTTTGGGCAATGCACTGCGCCGCATATTGCTGTCTTCGATGACGGGTTTTGCGCCAACAGAAGTGCAAATCACTGGTGTTGTTCACGAGTATTCAACAGTGCCTGGTGTTCGTGAGGATGTGGTTGATGTCTTGCTGAACCTCAAGGGCATCGTATTCAAACTGAACACACGTGACGAAGTTTCACTGGTTTTGCGCAAGCAAGGCGTGGGCCCCGTTTACGCTTCAGACATTGAGCTGCCACACGACGTTGAAATCGTGAATCCTCATCATGTCATTGCGCACCTGACAGAGTCGGGTCGTATTGAAATGCAAATTAAGGTTGAGCGCGGTCGTGGCTATGTGCCTGGCAATGTTCGTGCCTTCCATGATGATCGTAGCCAGTCCATTGGTCGTATCGTTATGGACGCGTCGTTCAGTCCAGTGCGTCGCGTAAGCTACACCGTTGAAAATGCCCGTGTTGAGCAGCGCACAGACCTTGATAAGCTTGTGCTTGATGTCGAAACGGATGGTGTTATTTCACCAGAAGAGGCGGTTCGCCAGTCTGCCCGTATTTTGATGGATCAGATTTCGGTTTTTGCAGCGCTTGAAGGTGCTGGTGATGCATTTGAAGCACCCGTGCGTGGCGCCCCTCAGATCGATCCAGTGTTGATGCGTCCAGTCGATGATTTAGAGTTGACAGTGCGTTCAGCAAACTGCTTGAAAGCGGAAAACATTTATTATATTGGTGACTTGATTCAGCGTACTGAAAACGAGTTGTTGAAGACCCCTAACTTGGGTCGTAAGTCACTGAACGAAATCAAAGAAGTGTTGGCTGCACGCGGCTTGACACTTGGCATGAAGCTTGAAAACTGGCCTCCTCTTGGCTTAGAAAGACCTTAATAACAATACTCCAATAAACCTGAATCGCCCCGCAGCTCTGCTGATAGAAGAGGCGATCACTTAAGATTCAAAAGGAAATATCATGCGTCACGGACACGGATTACGTAAACTCAACCGCACCAGCAGTCATCGCTTGGCCATGTTTCGCAACATGTCAGTATCGCTGATCATGCATGAGGCCATCAAAACAACTTTGCCTAAGGCCAAATCCCTTCGCAAAGTTATCGAGCCCTTAATTACCTTGGGTAAAGAGCCATCGCTATCCAACAAACGACTGGCTTTTGCCCGTCTTCGTGATCGTGACGCGGTGGTTAAGTTGTTTGCTGAAATCGGTCCTCGCTACGCTGAGCGTAACGGTGGGTACACCCGTGTTTTGAAAATGGGTCACCGTCAAGGCGACAATGCACCGATGGCGTTCATGGAACTCGTGGATCGTCCAGTAGTCGAACCCACGGCTGATAAATCTGGTGATGACAAAGAGTAATGACTTCTCTTTTAACGTCGAATTTAGAAAACGGGCCATTGGCCCGTTTTTGTTATGAAACCTAACGTTATGTGCTGACCCATCGTCATACAATTTAATGATTCGCATGGTTGAGCTTTTTTGACTGTTGCGACGTTTGGTTTCTTGTTTCGATTACTGTTTGAATGGAATTAGATGTGAAATCAACCAACACTTCAGGCTCAGAAAGTCAGCGCTCCAAAGACATTGTTGCACCCGATCCAATGTGTGTGATGATTTTGAGTACCGCACCAGACATTCTATTGGCCAAGCGAATTGCCCACATTCTTGTAGAGGAGCACTTGGCTGCTTGCGTGCAGCTGACGCCGCCAATGTTATCGGTATACGTTTGGCAGGGTGAAGTACAAGGTGATGAGGAAATTGGTATGGTTATCAAAACGAGCCGGGCTGTGGCCCGGCAAACCATTGATCGATTGGTTGAATTGCACCCCTATGAAATACCGCAAGCCACGGTTGTGCCGCTAGTTGGCGGGTATTTTCCGTATCTGAGTTGGGTCAGCGAACAAACGCCACTCCAATCTGATGGCTTGCCTCGTTAAAGGCTAGTTGAATATCATGCGATTGTCGCAAAAGTTTTTTTCTTGGTTTCGTTGGCTGCTCTTGCTAGTCATTTGTGGCGCAGGTTTTTCTGCGCCCCTGGTGGCTGCGCAAGACTTCCTTGCGCCCGAAAAAGCTTTTGCCATGAAAGCACGGCAAGCCTCACCAGATGTGGTGTTAATTACTTTTGATATTGCGCGGCATTACTACATGTATCGAGAGCGATTCGAACTGGAGTCGTCAGCCATAGCAATAGGCATCAATGAAATTTCGTTGCCACCCGGGGTGGTTAAATACGATCCTACCTTTGAAAAAAATATGGCACTGTTCTTTGACAGTGTTGAGTTTGCGGTGCCATTGCCATCGCAGTGGCCCATTCGTGATCCAGCGGCGCTGTTAACGATCAATATCATTAGTCAAGGTTGTGCTGATGCGGGCTTGTGCTATCCACCGATGACATCAGCAATTGTTTTGGCTAAGGCGGTAGATGGTTACCAATTGGTCCATCAGCAAGCCATTGTTGACGACGAAAGGCCCTTGCCCGCATCTCTTGCCAATATGATAGCTGGTGCACCAATGGCAATACCCAGTGAAAGCGCAATACGTTGGCAGGCTTTGCTTGGCTCTAGTGATGATCAAGGTTTTGTGGGGGCACTGAGTGGCACCGCTACATGGCAAGTTATTGCACTTTTCTTCGCATTGGGTGTTTTATTGGCCTTTACGCCCTGTGTCTTGCCGATGATACCGATCCTCTCGGTCTTGATTGTTGGGCAAGGCACGCCGGTCACACGTGGACGCGGCTTGGCCTTGGCAGCCGCCTACGTGTTTGGCATGTCATTGATATACACCCTGTTGGGTGTGCTTGCTGGCTTAAGCGGCGTTGGACTGGCTGCTTGGCTTCAGTCACCTTGGGTACTGTCAGTTTTTGCTGTGCTACTGCTTTTGTTTGGCTTAGCCATGTTTGATGTCATCCGATTAGAGATGCCAGGCTCAGTACAAACAAAATTGACACAAACAGCTGCTTCATTTAAGGGCGGTCGCTTGTGGGCGGCTTTTCTAATGGGTGCAATTTCCGCTTTGATTGTTGGCCCTTGTGTGGCAGCACCCCTAGCTGGGGCATTACTTTATATCTCCCAGACTGGAGATGTTGTGCTCGGTGGTAGTGTTTTGTTTGCAATGGCCTGGGGTATGGGCTTGCCATTGTTACTGATGGGTGCCTCTGCAGGTAGTTTGTTGCCTAAAGCCGGCGCTTGGATGGATGGCGTAAAAGCATTCTTTGGTGTTTTGTTATTTGCCACGGCCTGGTGGATGCTCAATCCGATACTGTCCGATTGGATCGAAGTTGCAGGATGGGCTGTATTGGCCGGTTTGTCAGCGGTATTGCTGGGGGCATTTGATCCCTTACCATCTCGGTTGGTGCTTGGGGCAGCCATTCGCAAAACACTGGGCTTGATTCTCGCGTTGTTCGCAATCGTGTGGATCGTTGGTTTGGCAAGCGGTGGTCGATCTTTGTTTGAGCCTTTAAATCACTTGACCAGTTTAGGTGGCAATGTAACGGAACAAGCTGAGTTATCAGAGGAACCAACATTCGAATACGTCAAAACCGTGCAGGCACTCGAACAACGCTTGGCCGCATCGACTCAGCCTGTCATGCTCGACTTCTACGCGGATTGGTGCGTGTCATGCAAAGAGATGGCGCGTTTTACGTTTTCCGATCCGATAGTGGCAACAAAGATGCGACAGATGTTGTTATTGAAGGCAGATGTCACGGCCAACAACAGTGATGACCGTGCCTTGCTTAAGCGGTTTCGCTTGTTCGGACCGCCAGGGATCATCTTCTTTGAGCCGGGCGGTCGTGAACTGAAACAAATACGGGTAGTGGGATTTCAAAACGCCACCAAATTTGCAGAAATCCTTGATCAAGTGATCGTGCCAAAGTGAGTAAGCCCGTTCCTGGAAAAGTCATTTTCCTTTTGGCGCTTGCTGCCTTTGCCAGCACCAGTGCTTTCAGGGTGTTGGATCCAGCATTACCGCAATTAAGCGAAGAATTTAATGTCACCACAGGTCGCGCCGCTGATGTGGTGACGTGGTTCGCGTTGGCTTACGGCTTCATGTTGTTTTTTTATGGACCCGTGGGTGATCGATTTGGAAAGTTTCGTACCCTTGCGGTAGCGACGCTACTGTGCGCAGGCGGAAACTTATTTATTGTGTTTGCGCCAAGCTTTGAAATGGTGTTGCTGGGTCGGTTTATCTCGGGTGGGACGGCGGCCGCGATTGTGCCGCTGTCAATGGCTTGGATTGGTGATCACGTGGCCTATAAGGATCGCCAAGCAACACTGGCAAAGTTCATGATTGGCACAATTTTGGGTGTGTCTGCAGGTTTGGTGGTTGGTGGGCTGTTGACGGACACGGTCGGTTGGCGTGGATCCTTCGTCTATCTGACAATCCTGTACACATTGGTTGGTGGCTGGTTGTTGATGCAAATGCGTCAGGTGCCCGAACGTGATGACGCACCGGCAGGCCGATTGCAAGTTTTGGCACCCCTCAAATCAGTCTTGGCCACGCCGTGGGCTCGAGTGGTGTTATTTGTGGTCTTTATCGAAGGGGCAATGGTATTTGGCGGATTGTCATTTGTACCGGCTTTTTTACAAGCCCATCACGGCTTGTCTTCGTCAGCGGCCGGCCTGGTGACAGGACTGTTTGGACTTGGCGCACTTTTTTATGTGGCCATTGCAAGATGGCTAGTCACAGGATTCGGCGAGATTAAGTTAGTTGTCGCGGGTGGATGGGCGCTGGCTTTGAGTTGCGTCATGTATCTCGTGACGGACCACTGGTATTGGGCAATGGCCGCGAGCATGGTTTTCGGATTTTCGTATTATTTGTTGCATGCCGTTTTGCAAACCAATGCCACTCAAATGACACCAGCGCTTAGGGGTACCGCGGTGTCACTTTTTGCGTCTTGTTTGTTCGGTGGACAAGCCATTGGTGTTGCGGGTGGCGCCTTGGTTGTCGACACGCTCGGCATTGAGTGGGTGCTTGCTATCGCCGCCGTGGTGCTGCCATTAATCGGGATGGGGTTCGGATATGCACTCGCGGCTAACAAGCGTATCGTTTTGGCCAGTGATTAACGTTGTTGCAAAAGACGTGCAGCATCAATCGCAAAATACGTCAAAATGCCATCAGCACCAGCACGCTTAAATCCCAATAAGGACTCCATCATGACTTTGTCATGATCCAACCAGCCATTGGCGGCGGCAGCTTTAAGCATGGCGTATTCACCACTGACCTGATACGCAAAAGTCGGCACGCGGAAGGCGTCTTTGACCCGCCTGACAACATCCAAATACGGCATGCCTGGTTTCACCATCACCATATCGGCACCTTCCTTAAGGTCGGCGCCAACTTCCCTGAGGGCCTCATCAATGTTGCCGGGATCCATTTGGTATGTCATTTTGTTGGATTTGCCCAGCTGATTGGCCGAACCAACCGCATCGCGAAATGGGCCATAAAATGCACTGGCAAACTTGGCTGAATAAGCCATGATACGGGTGTGAATATGGCCTTGTGCCTCAAGGCCTTGGCGAATGACGCCAATTCGACCGTCCATCATGTCGCTCGGTGCCACAATATCGACACCAGCTGCGGCTTGCGTTAAGGCTTGTTTGACCAGAATATCAAGAGTGATATCGTTAATCACGTAGCCATCATCATCAATGACGCCGTCCTGCCCATGGCTGGTATAGGGGTCAAGTGCAACATCGGTTAAGACGCCGAGCGAGGGAAAGTTGTTCTTTAGTGCTTGTACGGCCCGAGGCACAAGGCCTTTAGGGTTGGTGGCTTCAATGCCGTCTGGTGTTTTGAGTGCTGGGTCGATGACGGGAAATAAGGCCATCACAGGTATCCCCAAAGCGACGCATTCTTGAGCCACTGCCATCAGCTTGTCAATCGAATAGCGATTGACACCTGGCATCGACGCCACTGGGGTTTGAATATCAGTGCCATCGACAATAAAAACGGGGTAGATCAGGTCATCAACCGTCAGTTGGTGTTCGCGGACTAAGCGGCGCGTGAAGTCATCGCGACGTAGGCGACGTGGTCTCGCTTGTGGATAGTCTGTCAGGATGAGGTGAGGCGTTGTCATGGTACGACCTTCGGGGAAATCCAGTTTTCAATTTGCTTGGTCGCGTCTTCTAGGCCTAGGCGAGCTGTGGCCGAAAACGGAATGGTTTGTAGCTGTCCGATATCTGCCAATTGCTTGGTGACAGCAAAAACCGCATTCATTCGCTGCCCGTAGGGCAACTTGTCAGCTTTGGTTAAAAGAGCCAAAACGCCCTTGCCGGTCGGTGCGATCCAATCGGCCAAACGTCTGTCCATATCGGTAACCCCACGGCGGATATCGACCAACAAAACGATGCCAGCAAGTGATGACCGATGGCGCAGGTAGTCGCCAAGGATATCAGCCCATTGCTCTTTGGCATCACGGGCCACTGAAGCGTAACCGTATCCTGGTAAGTCAACCAAATGACCCAAGTATTCGTCGGGCATTAGGGGGTCTGGCAAGCCAAATAGGTTTATAAGTCTTGTTCGGCCGGGTGTCTTACTAGAATAGGCCAAACGACGCTGGTTTGTCAGGACATTAATTGCTGTTGATTTACCCGCGTTACTGCGACCGACGAAGCAAACTTCGGGCCCTTGGGGTGGTGGCAGCTGATCAAGTCGAGCAGCTGAAGTGACGAAGGTGGCGCGGTGAAGAATAGACAAAGCAGTGCTACCAGAGAAGTTAGACAGCTATTGTATAATCAAGCAGTTTGGAAAGGCGCCAAATCTCTCGAGGTTCACAAATGAAGCAAGTATTTTTACGGGTGTTGTTATCAGGCAGTGCACTACTGGGTGCTTTAGGCTCGGTCGCGGCATATGCCGCTGGTGAAGTCGCGCCAATTAAGCCCGATTCGAAAGCCGGGGCAAAACTTTATAACGAAGGTGATCCCGCTCGCGGTGTGATCTCCTGTGTTGTGTGTCATGGTGCAGCGGGCAACAGTGATATTTCCGTTAACCCTAACTTGGCCGCGCAACCGCACGAATATCTTTACAAACAGCTCGTTGAGTTTCGCCCACGTGAGGGCGAAACGATGGCGGCTCGCCGAGGCCCGGACGGCGCTGCTTCAAGCATGACAGCCTTGGCCATGCCGTTGACGGAAGCTGACATGCGAAATGTCTCCCTGTATCTGTCAGAGCAACCGTTATCGAGACCGGCGGCAGCCAGCAGTGAAGCGCTAGTGGCACGTGGTGAACTTATTTGGCGCGGCGGTATTGCTGCCCAAAATGTGCCGGCTTGTGCGGCCTGTCACTCAGCAACCGGTGCTGGAATTCCAGCGTTGTACCCGAGATTGGCAGGGCAATACGCCTCCTATTTGGAAGGGCAGCTCAAATTGTTCAGGGCCAACCATCGCGCTAACAGCCCGATGATGCATCAGATTGCATACCGTATGTCAGATGAAGACATTAAGGCTGTTTCTGACTATGCGGCTGGTTTGAGGTAAAGTTTGTGGTTATAAGGTAATTTCCCAACAAAAGGAACCAAAATTCCTTTTCGATGGTCGATATAGGGGCTTTTTCTAAGCCTCTATTCAATTGAGGAAATGCTAAGTGGCTCAGTTACCAGCAGTGGGCGCCCAAATTGTCTAAGTCGTCTTTGCTTGACCTATTGGGTTCAATGCGGTTCGCCATCAGCTTGTTGGTGATCATCTGTGTTGCCAGCGTGATTGGCACCGTTGTGCCGCAAAACATGCCAGCGAACACCTATATTGATCAGTTCGGCCCGTTTTGGTTTGACGTGTTTTCTAAGTTCTCGGTCTGGTCGATCTACAACAGCACGTGGTTCATCGTGATTATGGCCTTTTTGGTCATCTCCACTAGCGTTTGTTTGACACGCAACGCACCCAAAATGATCCGTGACATGCGTTCATTTCGTGAGGATGTTCGCGGATCCAGTCTGAGGGCTTTTCATCACCGTGTCGAACTTGATTCGCCACGCGATCTCATGGCAAGCAATCAAGCAGTTCTTGGCTGGTTCAAGCACAATGGATATGCCGTCAAGGTTCGGGAAGAACCAGAAGGCATGCTAATTGCCGCAAAAAAAGGCAGTAGCAATCGGCTGGGTTATATCTTTGCGCACGCCTCAATTGTCATAATCTGTGTTGGTGGCCTTTTGGATAGTGAGTTACCTATTCGAGCCCAAGTTTGGTTGCTTGGTAAAACCCCCGTCGTCGAGAACATGCTGATTGTCGACGTGCCACCAGAGGGGCGTTTGTCTGCCTCAAATCCTAGCTTTAAGGCTAATTTGCTGATTCCAGAGGGCAGCACACGCGATAACGCGGTGGTGAATGTCGGTGATGCGGCCCTCGTGCAGCCCCTGCCGTTTGAAATCAAGCTCAACAAATTCATTGTTGATTATTACGACAACGGAACACCAAGTCGTTTTGCCAGTGAAGTTGATGTTACCGATCCTGACACAGGTAAAACCTTTTCTCAGACCATTGAGGTCAATAAGCCCTTGCGCTTTAAGGGAGTGACGGTTTATCAGTCCAGTTTTGATGATGGGGGCAGCAAAATTGATTTGCTGGCGTATCCGTTAACAGGTCGACAACCCGGTCCCTTCGAGCTGGACAAGCGTGTGGGTGAAAGTGTGGTCTTACCGGTTGGCAATACCGGTAAGACGGTTCGGTTAGAAATCACTGGCTTACGCCCCATTAACGTTGAGAGTTTGCTTGACGGCGAACCACAGCCCCGAGTGTTCGCCGATCACGTTGCGGCTGTGACAGGTAGTGCAGCGGGCAGTCGTGACAAAAATCTAACCAATATTGGGCCAAGCGTCGAATATCGTTTGATTGATGACAGCGGGCAGGCAACGCGCTTTCATAACTACATGATTCCTGCGGAATTGGATGGTGCTCGTGTTTTATTGGCTGGAGTGGCGTTGCCAGGCCAGCAGGATTTTCAGTATCTGAGGATACCTGCCGACGAGTCGGCTTCAGCGATTGAGTTCATGCAGTTAAGAGCCGCGCTCGCTGACCCAGTGGCGCGCACCGAAGCGGCGCGGCGGTTTGCTACCAACAGTACACCCGAAGGGGCCAATCGTGTGGCACTCCAGGAGTCAGCTTACAGAGCGCTTGATACTTTTTCAGCAGGTGGTCTGCAAGCACTTTCTGAGTTCTTAGAGTTGAACGTTCCCCAGGCAGAGTTACCGCGAGCCGCTGATGTGGTGATTCGTTTATTGGGTTCGACCATGACGGAGTTGCGAGGGGTTGCTCGTGAGCGAGCGGGGTTGCCTGCTTTAGACCCGAACGAGCCAGATAATGTCCAGTGGGTGCAGCTCGCGGTGGGTGCGTTGTCTGACCTGCGGTTTTACCCTGCGCCGATTTTGTTTTCGATGAAGTCATTTGATTTGGTTCAAGCTAGCGTGTTTCAAATCAGCCGAGCACCCGGCATGTTCCCAGTGTATTTTGGCAGTTTGTTGTTGGTGATTGGTATATTTGCAATGTTTTATGTGCGTGATCGACGCATTTGGGTCTGGCTCAAGCGCAACGATCAAGCGGATGGCACTCACGTATTGGCCGCCATGACTTCGCAAAAGCGAACATTGGATTTCAATCGAGAGTTTGAACGTTTCAAGCTGGCGCTCAGTCGCTTAGACATGAAGAAGGAATAACCATGGCAGATACGATGACAGCCACCCGACCCGCGTGGGAAGACCTAACTGAGTCGGGTGACGGCAGGCAATTGCGCGGACGTCCCGATTGGACGGATGCCCTGTTTTTTCTTGCTTTGTCGCTCGGCACGATTTATGCATTGGTGGTCTACACCAACTCAATGGACATATACGAGAAAATCATTCTCGTTTCGATGGTGCCATCGGTTGTGTGGTTGGGTTGGCTTTGGCGACCGCTGCGAACGCTATTGGTGGTCAGTGCCTTGACTGTCTTTTTTGCGCTGTGGCTTTATGACGCGGACATCTCAAAAGCCGAGACATCCTTTTTTCTGAAGTATTTGTTCTCGTCGCAATCCGCCATTCTTTGGATGTGTACCCTGTTTGTGGTGGCGACGGTCTGTTATTGGGTGGGGCTATTTAGTCCAACAGCGGCTTGGTTGGGTACGGCCTTCACATGGGGTGCCGCCTACATGGGTACCGTGGGTTTGTTGGTTCGGTGGCGTGAGAGCCACTTGATGGGCCCTGAACTTGGCCGCATTCCAGTTAGTAATCTTTATGAAGTTTTTGTGTTGTTCTGTTTGGTGACCGCACTGTTCTACCTTTACTACGAGCGTCGTTACGCCACCCGAGCATTGGGCGGTTTTGTGATGTTAGTGGTCAGCACTTCGGTCGTGTTTCTATTGTGGTATTCGTTTACCCGCGATGCTTATGAGATTGAGCCTTTGGTACCCGCGCTAAAAAGCTGGTGGATGAAAATACACGTGCCAGCAAACTTTATCGGTTACGGGACCTTCTCCTTGGCGGCAATGGTAGGTTTTGCGTACCTTATCAAAGAAAATGGTGAGACGCGCTCCTGGCTCAAGCTTGCGCCTTTGTTCATTCTTGGCGTGTTGCTGGCCGCCGAACCGCTGGTGTTCAGTAGCGGTGAGTTTTCGGCCACATGGATGATCTATTTTGGCTTTGGCGCCTTGGTCGTCGGGACGATCATGGCTTTCCGTGGACCGATTTCTCGCCGATTGCCGTCGTTTGAAATACTCGATGACATCATGTATCGCGCAATCGCCATTGGATTTGCCTTTTTCACCGTGGCAACCATTCTTGGGGCCTTGTGGGCGGCTGATGCTTGGGGCGCTTACTGGCAGTGGGATCCTAAGGAAACGTGGGCACTGATCGTGTGGCTTAACTACGCGGCTTGGTTGCACTTACGCTTAATGAAAGGATTGCGAGGAACGGTTGCGGCGTATTGGGCACTGGTTGGTTTGTTGATTACTGCGTTTGCTTTCCTAGGCGTTAACATGTTCCTTTCTGGCCTGCACTCTTACGGCGAGCTTTAACCCCGTTCAATTGACACTGTGATGCAACCCGCAAGACCCTGGATCATCCTTACCGCAACCCTTACGATCCAGGCGTTGGTTGCCATGGGCCTGATTACCTTACCCGTGGTCGCACCCTTGGTGGCTGATGCCATTGGCGTATCCACGACCTACGTGGGCATCTACGTCGGTGTGGTTTATTTGGCAGCCATGTTCTCGAGTGTTTTGGGTGGCGCGGCAGTCAAGCGATTTGGCGCCATGCGATTGAGTCAAGGTTGTTTGGTACTGGCGGCGTTCGGATTGTTACTTTGCGCCATTCCGCACCCACTTAGCATAGCCATTGGTGCTCTTTTTATTGGCGCTGGTTACGGCCCTATTACCCCAGCAAGCTCACACCTTCTCATCAAAACCACGCCACCTGAGCGACTTTCTTTGGTGTTTTCGCTAAAACAAACAGGGGTACCGATTGGGGGCGTCGTTGCTGGGCTTTTGGTGCCCCAATTTGAGCGTCTGATGGGTTGGCAGTGGGCGTTTGTAATCGTGGCGGCCTTTTGCCTTTTATGCGCTTATGCCGTTAACCCATTGAGTCCAGCTCTTGATGGTGATCGCGACCCTTCGGTGCGCCCATCGTTGATTAAAAGTTTGGTCAATCCAGTCAAGCTGGTTTGGTCACACAAGGCGCTACGAATATTGGCATGTGTGTCCTTTTTATTCGCCATCACGCAACTGTCTTTGACCACTTACCTCGTGACATTCCTTTTCGAAGACCTTGGCTGGGCGCTCGTTGCCGCTGGGGTGGCATTGGCTGTCACACAGGCTGCTGGTGTTGGGGCAAGGATTGTCTGGGGTTGGATGGCGGACAATTGGTTTGGTTCGGGCTACATGCTGATGGTCGTGGCGGGATTGCTCGCCCTGTCCGCAGCCGCCATGCCGTTTTTCACACCCGAAACGCCTCATGTTTGGCTTTACCTTGTTTTAATATTGTTGGGTGCCACAGCGATTGGTTGGAATGGCGTGTACTTGGCTGAGGTCGCCAGACAAGCCCCCAAGGGGCAAGCGTCGGTTGCCACAGGAGGCACGCTTGGGTTTACTTTTTTCGGTGTTTTGTGTGGGCCGCCTTTATTTGGTGTGGCTGCCGCCAACTTGCAGAGCTATGGTCTAAGCTATGGATTGCTAATTTTGCCAGCGGCGTTAATTTTGACACTGCTTTGGAGTAGCCGGCATCGCTGGCGACGTTACTCGGCCTAGTTTCTCTGCTTGGTGAAGAGGCCAAGCTGATAATCAGGCATGGCATTTGCTGTGGTGTGAAGCCATGCCACCGAACACCAGACCTTCCAGGAGATAAACATGTCAACCACCGTCGATGAAGTCACCGTTAAAGTTTCCAGTGAGCGCCTGTATCAATCTCTCATGACGCTCGCCGAAATTGGCGCCACCGATAAGGGTGGGAATTGTCGCTTGGCGCTGACTGAGCTCGACGGGCAGGCACGCGATCTGGTCGTGGGTTGGATGCGCGAGGCGGGCATGAGTATTTCGATTGACCAAGTGGGCAATATATTTGCGCGCCGGCCAGGATTAAGAAATGACTTGCCGCCAGTGATGACGGGCAGCCACATCGATACCCAACCCACAGGTGGCAAGTTTGATGGTTGCTTTGGTGTGTTGGCGGGCCTTGAGGTCGTGCGAGCTTTAAACGACGCCCAAGTTCAAACCGATGCCCCTCTTGAAGTCGTGGTTTGGACCAACGAAGAGGGCACCCGGTTCGTGCCCGTCATGATGGGGTCTGGAGCGTTTATTGGGAAGTTTGATTTGGCATCTATTCTTGAGAGTACGGACAAAGACGGCAAGCGCGTGGGTGACGAGCTTAAGGCGATTGGCTATGACGGCGATGAAGTGCTCGGGCAGCACCCTGTTGGTGCCTATTTTGAGGCACACATTGAGCAAGGCCCCATTTTGGAGCACGAACAAAAAACCATTGGTGTGGTGACAGGTTCTTTGGGTTTGCGTTGGTATGACGTGACCGTCACTGGTATGGAGATGCACGCGGGCCCAACGCCCATGGACGTGCGCAAGGATGCGATGTATGCGGCGACTTTTATCATGCAAGATGTGGTGCAAAATGCACTTGATTGCGCGCCACATGGTCGCGGCACGGTGGGGTCGGCAACAGTTTTTCCATCGTCACGCAATGTGATTGCGGGACGGGTAACGTTTACTGTTGATATTCGTCACCCCAATGCCGCAGGCTTACAGCGCATGCACGAGCGGTTCGAGGCAACCTGCCAAAGAGTGGCACAAACGCATGGCGTTGGCGTGTCCATTCATGAGGTTTCACACTTCCCACCGACACCGTTTGACCCGGAGATGGTTGATGCTGTGCGTGCAGCAGCCGTTGCCAACCACTTTTCTTGCATGGACATTGTGACGGGCGCAGGCCATGATGCGGTTTATTTGGCCAGCGTCGCACCCACGGGAATGATTTTTATACCTTGTAAGGATGGCATCAGTCACAACGAGATTGAAGACGCCAAACCCGAAGACCTGGGTGCTGGTGCGCAGGTCCTTTGCGATGCGATGTTGGCACAAGCCATCCACCGACACGATTAAAGTTGTCAGTCATTGGCATAAACAAGCTACAATTACAGTCGATTTAAAAAATATTCGATTGAGGAGCGTTGCGACGACCCGTTTTAACGTGGTTGCCAGGCTCAATCGAATTCCCGTGATTGCCAATCCCGTCGGGATTGGCCACAACTGCGCTCACCCAATCCTGCTGACAGCGATTGCGGTGAGGCCTTATCCCCTTTACGCACTGACTGTTGGCTTGAACGAATGGAGCTAACTGAAATGAATGTCGTAACCGATAAAGTAAAAGATTATTTTGTTGCCGACCTGAGTCTGTCTGACTGGGGTCGTCGGGAAATTGCGATTGCCCAAACTGAAATGCCAGGATTGATGTCTTTGCGTGAAGAGTTTGGTGCAAGCCAGCCACTGAAGGGTGCCCGTATCACCGGCAGCCTGCACATGACCATTCAAACGGCTGTCTTAATCGAGACCCTCGAGGCGCTTGGTGCCGAAGTCCGATGGGCATCGTGCAATATTTATTCGACCCAAGACCACGCGGCGGCAGCCATTGCAGCCGGTGGTACGCCTGTGTTTGCGAAAAAAGGCGAGTCATTGGCTGAGTACTGGGACTACACGCACCGCATTTTTGAGTGGCCAGAAGGCAAGTTTGCCAATATGATCCTTGATGATGGTGGTGATGCCACGCTGTTGTTGCACTTGGGCACAAAAGCCGAGTCAGACTTAAGCGTGCTCGATAAGCCAACGTCTGAAGAAGAAGTCGCGCTGTATGCAGCGATTAAAGACACCATCAGAAAAGACCCCAAGTGGTACTCAACCCGTTTGGCGCAAATTCTTGGTGTGACTGAAGAAACAACGACTGGCGTTCACCGCCTGTATCAAATGTCAAAACGTGGTGAGTTGGCATTTGCGGCCATCAACGTTAATGATGCCGTCACAAAAGCAAAGTTCGACAACTTATACGGTTGCCGCGAATCATTGGTTGATGGCATCAAGCGTGCCACTGACGTCATGATTGCCGGTAAGGTTGCTGTTGTTTGTGGTTTTGGTGACGTGGGCAAGGGTTCAGCCCAAGCATTGGCCGCATTGCGCGCGCAAGTATGGGTAACTGAGGTTGATCCGATTTGTGCACTGCAAGCCGCAATGGAAGGCTTCAAAGTGGTCACCATGGAAGAGGCATGCGACAAAGCCGACATCTTTGTAACCGCGACAGGTAACTACCACGTGATCACACGTGACCACATGTCACGCATGAAGGATCAGGCCATTGTTTGTAACATCGGTCACTTTGACAATGAAATTGATGTGGCTGGTATCGAAGACCTTCAGTGGGAAGAGATCAAACCGCAGGTCGATCATGTGATTTTCCCTGATGGCAAGCGCATCATTTTGTTGGCTCAAGGTCGACTGATTAACTTGGGTTGTGCCACTGGCCATCCATCGTTTGTGATGTCATCATCTTTTACCAATCAGACACTTGCGCAAATTGAGTTGTTCACGCGCAATAAAGAGTACACGGTCGGTCAAGTCTACGTGCTGCCAAAGCATTTAGACGAGAAAGTGGCTCGCCTGCATTTGGAAAAAATTGGTGCTCACCTAACTGAGCTCACGACTGTGCAAGCGGCCTACATCAATGTCGATCAACAAGGACCTTACAAGCCTGAAGCGTATCGTTATTGATCGAGCGATGAGCTGAACCACGCGCTCCGTGCGCGTGGGCGCAAGACTTGAGGAGTGCTTAGTGCTAATTGTTGTCTGGATTTTGAATGCGGTGGCTTTGCTTGCTGTGGCCTACGTGCTGCCGGGTATCGTGATTGCCAGCTTCTGGTCAGCCATGTTAGCCGCCTTGGTGTTGGGTTTTTTGAACACCATGGTCAAGCCCTTCCTCATTTTGTTAACACTGCCAATCACGATCGTTACCCTTGGCCTATTTTTGTTGGTACTTAATGCCCTGGTTTTTTGGTTGGCAGGCTCAGTACTACGAGGGTTTCAGGTTGAAGGTTTTTGGTGGGCAGTGGCCGGTGCGCTTTTGTACAGCGCAATTTCAGGATTGTTTTCCATGTTGCTCTTTCAACAATGACCACACATGCCGGACAGGCGTTTAGCCTAGAGTTTTTTCCACCGCGCGACCAGACCGCCCAAGGGCGTCTGGTTAATACTGTGGCGGCACTTCGCCCGATCGAACCTGCGTACGTTAGCGTGACATTTGGTGCGGGTGGAACGACCCGTGATGGCACTTTGGAAACGGTGCGTCAGATGACTGATCTCGGCTTTGATGCGGCGCCTCATCTCTCCTGCATTGGATCGACACGTACGGAACTGCGCGATTTGCTTGATCAATACAAAGCCCAAGGGGTTCGCCGTATTGTGGCGCTGCGCGGTGACATGCCGTCAGGCATGGGATCGGTTGGCGGCTCAAGCATGTTGTCGTACGCCCATGAGTTGGTGTCTTTGATTCGCGAACACAGTGGCGACTGGTTTCATATAGAAGTCGGTGCCTACCCAGAAATGCACCCCCAAGCCAGTGGCCCGCAGCGCGATTTGCAACACTTTGTTGAAAAAGTAAAAGCTGGGGCCAATAGCGCCATCACGCAGTATTTTTTCAATGCTGATGCGTACTTTGATTTTGTTGACCGAGCGCAGATGATGGGTGTTTCTATTCCTATCGTCCCCGGCATCATGCCAATCACCAATCACACACAATTGATGCGATTCTCTGAAATGTGCGGTGCAGAGGTGCCACGTTGGATTCGATTGCGTCTGGCAGAAATGGGCGACGATAAGGAGTCCATTCGATCATTTGGGGCTGACGTGGTCACGGAAATGTGTCAGACCTTACTTGAGAATCAAGTGCCAGGCTTGCACTTCTACACCCTGAACAATGCGGCCGCCACGCTGGCGATCTGGAAGGGCTTACACCCTTAATTAGCCTGAAGGGAATGATTTGGGTGCTGGCTTAGCCGGATGCCAAGCGTCAGGCGTGAGAATGGCATCAAGGCGTTGATCATGGGGCTGGGGGCCGTACTCGGGGTCTATGGCGCGAATATCGCCTTTTGCCCAAGCCACGCCAATCGTCGTTGGTGAATGGCCGATTGTTTTAAGATGGGCTATGGTGCGATCGTAAAAACCTTTGCCGTAGCCCAAACGATCGCCTTGGGTTGTGAATCCAAGGGTCGGCACCAGAATCACATCGGGCAGCAATGGCTCACTGACTTCGGGCTCCATCACGCCGAAAGGGCCTGCAACAAGTGTTGTGCCTTCGTACCATCGATAAAACTCAAGCGGTTCAACAGGTGAGCCCATGCGAGGCAGGACCACCGTGAGTCCTGCTTGTGTCCACTGCGAGAATAGGGGGACTAAATCAGGCTCATCGGTGAGCGGCCAAAAAGCAGCGATAACGTTTGGCGCAGGCCTATGGATGCTCTGGCAGTGGTCGCGCGTTAAGATTAGCCATGTGTGAAGATGCGACCGAATCAAAAGACTGGCGCGCTGACGATCTTCAACGGCGAGTTGTTTGCGCGATTCCCTTAATCGCACGCGAAGCTCAGCTGCGGTATTCTGTGACATCGTCGTTTAATCCTTTTGCAACTTTGTGGTCGATTAACAGTCACATTGACCATCACCTCGCGACGCTAACAGTCGCCCAGTTAAGACGAACCGTATCAGAGACAAATGACAAATATGCGTTCACTCTTTATACAAGATAGTTTGACCAAGCTTACCAAGGGTTGCTTGTCTTTTGTGTTGGTCGCGATACCCACGATCTCTGCCGCTAACACTTTTGACTATTTAGCCGATACGCGCAGTGCAAAGGCTGTTGTTGAAATCAAGACGGCCGTCGAAAAAGGCCAGCTCTCACAGGTGCCGGCGCTGCGGCAACAGGTTGGCAACGACACCTTGGCAATCTACGCTGATTACTGGGTGGCCGAACGAGCCGTTCAAAAAGCACCATCTGTTTTTGATGTGCCAGAGGCGATAGCATTTCTTAACAAATATCCCGATTCGTACGCGGCTGAAAAGCTTAAAGCCAGCTGGGTTTTGGCGGCGTTTGAGGCTGGTGCCTTCACCAAAATTCGTGATATCGGCGAGTTTGAATGGCTCAACAAGCAGGTTCGCTGCGCCAAGCTTGAAGCACGCCACATGACTGGGCAGCGGGCAATGCAGGCCGAAGCTTTAAATGAGTTTGCCCCAGGCCAAGCCTGCTGGTCGATGTTGCAACAATTTGTTGCCGATGGCGTGATGAGCCGTGCCGAATTGGTGGCGTTGATGCAAGACGCCATTGAGCGCAATCACATCCAAACGGCTGCACGGCTGGCCGCCTTGACGTTTGACCCCAAAACCTTGGGTAAATACCAGGCCATGATGACGGGCCCAAGCCAGTGGGTTCGTGCCTTCAAGGGTGACGCTGTCGGTGACGATGCGGTTATTGTGGCCATCGGTTTGCAGCGCATGGCACGCGATAACCTGACATCAACCGGCGATTATGTCACTAAGACTTGGAATAAGCGTCTGCCAGAGGCAGAGCTTGGTTGGGTCTGGGGGCAACTCGCTTTCCGTGCCGCATTGAATCTGGAGCCGCAAGCCGATCGTTGGTATCGCTTGGCCGGTGACAGTCGACTGTCTGAGGTCAATCACCCGTGGCGTGTTCGTATGGCGTTGCGTCAGCCAAAGATTGATTGGCAGTGGGTGCAAACAGCCATTGAGCGCATGCCGCCCCAGATGCAACAAGAAGCGGATTGGCAGTATTGGCGCGCCCGTGCGCTCGCCGCAACAGGGCAAGACGACCAAGCACGGGTCGTCTACGAAGGCATATCAGGTCAATATAATTTCTATGGCCAGCTGGCCATAGAAGAGCTGGGCCAAATGATCGTGGCGCCCGTTGCTCCGGTACCGGTGAGTCAGCGGGAGTTACAGGCGGCGCGAGACAATCCGAACCTACAGCAAGGTGTGGCTTTGTTTCGGCTGGGCTTGCGCAGCGAAGCTGTCCCACAGTGGAACTTTGCGCTCAGAAACATGAACGACAGAGAGCTGCTTGCGACCGCTGAGTTTGCGCGCGAACAAGGCATCTATGATCGGGTGGTTAACACTTCTGAGCGTACACGAGGCGAGGTTGATTTTGCGCAACGTTTCGTCGCACCATTTAAGAGTGAAGTCATGGCTCAAGCGCAGTCGATCAATTTAGACCCCGCTTGGGTTTATGGCCTGATTCGCCAAGAGTCACGATTCATTATGGATGCCCGCTCAGTTGTGGGCGCATCGGGTTTGATGCAATTGATGCCTGCCACAGCCAAATACGTGGCCAAGAAAATTGGCATGACTGATTTCAGACCTTCTCGAGTCAATGAGTTTGAAATCAACACCAAGTTAGGGACCCATTATTTGCTGATGGTTCTCAATGGCCTCGATGGCTCACAAGTGCTTGCAAGTGCGGGCTATAACGCTGGTCCTGGGCGACCAGCCAAATGGCGATCAACCTTAGGGCATCCGGTTGAGGGCGCCATATTTGCCGAAACAATTCCGTTTACTGAAACCCGGGATTACGTCAAAAGTGTTCTTTCAAACGCCACTTATTATGAGGCCACCTTTAGCGGACAGCCGCAGTCACTAAAAGAACGCCTTGGACGAATCACACCCCGCTAGTGTATTCAAATACCCAATAAACAAAGACACCGTGACGTTCGTTGATCCTCTGCTAGAAGGCCTTGATGTCTACATCGTGGGTGGCGCTGTGCGCGATGAATTGCTCGGTTGCCAAGCCGGTGATCGCGATTGGGTTGTGGTCGGGTCGACACCTGAAGTACTCATCGGGCGCGGATTTATACCTGTTGGGGCGGATTTCCCTGTTTTTTTACACCCCACCACAAAAGAAGAGTACGCCTTGGCGCGCACCGAACGCAAGACTGGTCGTGGCTATAAAGGTTTCACCTTTTACACTGGACAAGATGTCACGCTTGAGGATGATCTCAACCGCCGCGACTTAACAATTAACGCCATGGCGCTTCAGCCTGACGGTGAGATTTTTGATCCACTGGGTGGTATTGAAGATCTGGCGAACCGGGTTTTGCGGCATGTTGGACCAGCGTTTGAAGAAGACCCTGTTCGTCTATTGCGCCTGGCGCGGTTTGCAGCCCGCTTTACAGACTTTAGTATTGCGCCTGAAACGATGGCGTTGTGTCGCCGGATGGTGTCAGCAGGTGAAGCCGATGCCTTGGTCGCTGAGCGTGTTTGGCAAGAAATCTCTCGCGGGTTGGTCAGTGAAAAGCCATCGCGCCTGTTTGACGTCTTGGCTCAGTGTGATGCTTTGCCCGTGTTGATGGCAGGTTTTGAATGGACCCCGGCTGTTGGTGCCAGGCTCGATGCGATGGCGCAAAGTGCACTGTCAAGCTTGCCAGCAATGTATGCCGTCGCGCTTTTAAACAGTGAAAACCGAGAGGCACTGTCGGTACACTTGCGTGCTTCAAACGAGTGCGCGCAATGGGCCAAGCTTTTGCCAACTGTGTTTGAACATTGCGAGCGCGACCCTGAGTGGGTGGCACCGCAGGCCGCTGAGCGAGTTTTGGCTTTGATCGAGGTGGCTGACGGTGTTCGTCGCCAAGAGCGTCTATTCGCGTTGGTGAGTATTGCTTACCAGTTGCTTGGAATGCCTGCTGACAAGCTGCTGGCGCTTCTGTTAGCGGCCAATGCGGTCAAGGCGGGCGAAATTGCACAACCGCTACAGGCCGCAGGCGCACAAGTCATCAGTCAGGCCGTGCGTGCCGCACGGTTAGCAGCGATCGAGCAACGACTTGTTGCGCTTAAAGCTGGTGGCGCCGATCAGAGCGGCTAAAGCCCATCAAAGACAAATCGATTTTTTTGCCGACGGCCAATACTTTAAATAACTCGCCCATTTCCGCTTCTGAAACAAGCTTTTCTAGTGCACGGGTATCTTGGCGCTCAAGGCGCACGGCTTGGGCCGCTAGACCAGCGTTCAATAAGAAGCGTGCTTGGCTGGTAAAACCCATTACCGCTAGGCCTGAACGATCAGCGGCAGCCGCCATGGCAGAGAAATCAACATGCGCGGTGATGTCTTGTAGGCCAGGCGCAAAAAAAGGGTTGTCGTGTGCGGTGTGTTGAATGTGACACATTAACGTACCCGTACTGCGTTGCGGGTGGAAGTACTCGCTCGCCGTGAAGCCATAGTCAATGATGAGCGCAACGCCCGTACTGAGCCACTCGGTGATCTGTTGCATCCAAGCCTCTGCGGCTAGATTTAATTCGGTGATGTAGCCTGGCAAAACAGGTAGGCGTGCCTTTAGCGTTTCTGCCAAAAGTGCGCTCGCGGGCTGACTCTGCCAAGTAAACCCATCGTCGGTCCAAATGACACCCCGTTCAATGGCTTGACCATCTTGATCAAAACCCACGATGTGCACAGGCATGGCATCTAGTACTTCGTTGGCCAGAATGATGCCTTCAAAGGCAGGGCCGGGATGATCAATCCACTGGACTTGCGCGCCCCAAGGCGCCAACGTTTGCTGCTGACGTTGTTTAAGATCGGCAGACAGTTCAAGAATTTCATATTGGGGCTGAAAGCCCAGTGTTCTTAGCTCTTCGAGAATGTCATGAGCCATCTGGCCAGAGCCCGCGCCAAACTCAAGAATCTTTGGATCAGTGCAACGGGACAATACCTGTGCGACTTGTTGTGCCAAGGTGCGGCCAAAAGCTGAAGATAACTCAGGAGCAGTAACAAAATCGCCGGCTAAGCCGGCTTGATCCTGTGTGTTGCGAGCGGCAAGCTTGATGCTGCCGGCACTGTAATAACCGAGTCCAGGCGCATAAAGGACTTCGGCCATCCATCGCTCAAAAGAGAGCCAACCGCCCGCTTCAACAATGCATTGACGCAGGTGGTTGGTAACGGTCTCGCTATGCTCGAGCGCTTGGGCGCGCACGGGAATGGCTGGTGGGACGCTGTGGTCGGTCAGAGGAACGCTTGGCATGGCCTTCAGTATACGGTTTGGCAGCGCGCTTGGCAGCGTGACCGCCAGGTGCGGCACCAGCTGAGCGCGCAGGTGGTTTGCCACGGCGCACGCCGCTTGGCTTGGTTGATGCTTGACGACGCGGTTCCATGCCTGGAATTTCTTCCGAATCAATAGTGTGACCGATGAAATGCTCGATGCGCTTCACTTTATGACGCTCACGATGCTCGGCCAAGGTCACAGCATTACCAGCACGCCCCGCGCGGCCAGTGCGCCCAATACGATGAACGTAATCTTCAGCTTGCATTGGCAAGTCAAAATTAATGGCATGGCTAATGGTTTGCACGTCAATGCCTCGGGAAGCCACATCGGTTGCGACCAACACGCGCAAGCTGCCACGCTGCATGGCGGTCAATGTGCGTGTTCGCTGGCGTTGATTCATGTCACCATGCAAAGCTTGTGCTGAAAAACCTTGCTCGTTGAGCTGGTCTGCTAGTTCATCAGCACCGCGCTTTGTCGCTGTGAAAACAATGGCTTGATCGACTGTTGCATCGCGCAAAATGTGGTCAAGCAAGCGACGCTTGTGTGCGCCGTCATCAGCGTAGAAAAGACTCTGAGTGATTTGTGCGTGACGTTCGTTAGGCGAAGAGATTTCAATGCGAACGGGGTCGCGCATCATCGTTTGTGCCAGCTTTGCCACAGTGCCATCAAGGGTCGCTGAAAACAGCAGTGTTTGACGTGAGGCAGGCGTGGCAGCCACCAGTGCTTTGATGTCGTCGATAAAACCCATATCCAACATACGGTCGGCTTCATCTAGAATCAAAGTGTGCACGGTCGACAGGTCAACGCGCTTGGCTTTCAGGTGATCGATGAGTCGGCCAGGTGTGGCCACCAACACGTCCAAGCGACGTGACAGTGCTTTGAGTTGGGCGCCGTAAGGCATGCCACCAACAACGGTTGCAACTCGCAGACCATTGATTTGTGAGCCATATTCGGCGCTTGCTTGTGTGACCTGCATGGCCAATTCACGGGTTGGTGTGAGTACCAAAATCTGAACACCACGACCGCCGTTGGCTTTGGTCATGCTGAGTTTGTTCAGTGCGGGCAACATGAAAGCAGCGGTTTTACCGCTACCCGTTTGCGCAGAAACCATGAGGTCGGTGCCTTTCAGGGCTGCCGGAATGGCTTTTAGTTGGACTGGTGTGGGTTGATCGAAGCCGGCTTGACGAATAGCGGCCAACAACGGGGGCGTAAGCCCCAGCTCTGAGAACGACATTTTCTTTCCTTTGAATCGAGCCGACCGGAAAAACCGAACGCTTGGGTCGCTGAATGCACGGCCGCGAAAGGAAAGAGGTCAGAGAGCGATTAGTTTGTTTAAATGAACGCGAAGTGTACACGCCTTATTGTCAGGGGTAAACCCCTATTTGAATCTTTTTGTAAAAGTTTTTTCTGGGCGAGTCAAAGCCAGGTGTTTTTTCATGGTTAATGTTTGTCGCGATGCACCGAGTGCTTGACACAACGGGGGCGTACTGCAGACAATCAAGTCACGATTATTTTTATCTCAATTAAGGATCCACATGAGCGCCAAAGACGAAACACAAAAACTGTTTGATCAAGGTTTAAAAGTACGCCGCGAGGTCTTGGGCCCGGAGTACGTCGATGGTTCGATGGCTAAGGCTAACGACTTTATGATGGCCTTTCAACGAATCACCACGGAGTGGGCGTGGGGTTACGCATGGTCACGCGATGGGCTAGACCGCAAAACCCGTAGCCTGTTGAACTTGGCCATGCTCACCGCCTTGAATCGCTCCAATGAAATTAAGTTGCACGTCAAAGGCGCATTAGCCAACGGTGTAACCGTTGACGAGATCAAAGAGGTGCTGTTGCATGCCACCGTTTATTGTGGCATCCCCGCTGGCTTAGACGCCTTCAAAGCTGCCAATCAAGTGCTCCAAGACGAAGGGGCTTTTGACGACAAACCAAAGGATGCCGGTCAATGATCAATCAATCCCAAATCGGTTTTATTGGCCTTGGGCAAATGGGTTGGCCCATGGCCAAGCGCTTGGTCGAGGCTGGTTATTCGGCCCATGTGCTGGAGGCTGATCAAGGGCGCTGTGCTGAGTTTGTGGCGCAAGTCGGTGGTGTGACTTGCGCGAGCGCGAAAGCCTTGGCGCAAGTCAGCAACATCATCATCACCATCTTGCCCACTAGCGCCATTGTGCAGTCCGTCCTAGAGGGACCTGATGGGGTGTTGGCCGGCTTGCAGCCAAACACTGTTTTGGTTGAGATGTCATCAGGGGTGCCGAGCATCACACGCCACTTGGCGCAGCAGGTGGTCAAGGCCGGTGGCCAACTCGTTGATGCGCCCGTCTCGGGTGGCGTGCCGCGCGCCAAAACAGGCGAATTGTCCATCATGTTTGGTGGTTCGGATGCGCTGCTTGCAACGCTAACCCCGATATTGCGCTGTATGGGGCAGGCCATTGAGCCCACGGGTGAGGTTGGTTCGGCTCATGCCATGAAAGCTTTAAACAACTTGGTTTCAGCGGGTGGCTTTTTGATTGGGGTTGAGGCGTTGCTCATTGGCAAGCGTTTTGGTTTGAGCCCCGAAAAAATGGTGGATGTTTTGAATGCCTCGACAGGCATGAACAACTCGACGCAGAAGAAGTTCAAGCAATTCGTTTTGTCGGGTAAATTTAATTCGGGGTTTGGCTTAGACCTGATGGTCAAAGACTTGAGTATTGCGCTGGGGATTGCGCAAGAAACAGGGACACCTACGCCGTTTTCTGCGCTCTGTCGCGAGTTGTGGGCGGCTTCGGCGCAGATGCTGGGTCCGAACCAAGATCACACGTCAGTGGCAAAGCTCAGTGAGCGTTTGGCGGGCGACAGCCTCAGTGGCCCTGAGGGGACGAAGTAAAGGGTGATGTTTTACTTCGGGGGATGATGCTTTACTTGGCGCCTCTAGATGATCGGTTGTTGTTAGGGGGGCGTGGATAGCCTTGGGCCAAAATCCGAGTCCAAACGGCGTCTTTCTCAGCGTCATCCATAAAAACCCAGTTCGAAACTTCCATCACTGTGCGCCCGCATCCGCGGCAGATGTCGTCAAACAAAGTAGAGCAAATGGCCACGCACGGCGAATCAGCCCGTGCAACGGGCTGGGGTGTGAGTGAGTTGTCGTTGCCGGACATGGGGGAAACCGTCTCAGTCGTGATTGGAAGAGCATCGAGTGTAGTCGTCTGTACCCACAAAACACAAAGAAACCCGTTCATCGACTTTGGTTCGTCGATGAACGGGTTTAAACCATCGGCATCAGGGTTTGGGCTTTACGGTTGATGCCGAAAGTGAACGGGCTTTAAACCGCTTTTTTAAGATCAGCGGCGCGGTCAGTGGTTTCCCAAGTGAACTCAGGCTCGCTGCGACCGAAGTGGCCATAGGCCGCCGTCTTAGAGTAGATTGGGCGCAACAGATCGAGCATGTTCACAATACCGCGTGGGCGCAAGTCAAAATGCTCGCGAACCAACTTGGCCAATTGCTCATCAGGAACCACGCCTGTGCCTTCGGTGTAAACGGTGATGTTGATGGGTTCGGCAACACCGATGGCGTAACTGACTTGCACCTGGCACTGAGTCGCAAGACCAGCGGCAACAATATTTTTTGCCACATAACGCGCCGCATAGGCCGCCGAGCGATCGACTTTTGAAGGGTCTTTACCGGAAAATGCACCACCACCATGGGGGCAAGCGCCACCGTAGGTGTCGACGATGATCTTGCGACCGGTCAGGCCGCAATCGCCTTGTGGGCCACCAACCACAAATCGACCGGTTGGGTTGATCAAAAACTTGGTTTGTGGCGTGATCAAGCCCTCCGGGAAGCTTGGACGGATGATGTCTTCGATCACTGCCTCATGGATCGCTTTCTGCGAAATTTCAGGCGCGTGCTGTGTGGAGAGCACCACAGTGTCAACCTCAACGGGCTTGCCATTGACGTAGCGAAACGTGACCTGAGATTTTGCATCGGGACGCAGCCAAGGCAGACGTCCATCTTTGCGCAGTTCGCTTTGGCGTTGCACCAATCGGTGCGAATACCAGATCGGTGCTGGCATCAGTTCAGGTGTTTCATCGCACGCAAAGCCAAACATCAGGCCTTGGTCGCCCGCACCCTGATTCAAATACTCTTCTGATGAACGATCAACACCTTGGGCAATGTCAGCCGATTGCTTGTCATAAGCAACAAGAACCGCGCAGCCTTTATAGTCGATACCGTATTCCGTGTTGTCGTAGCCGATGCGTTTGATGGTGTCGCGTGCGACTTGGATGTAGTCGACATTGGCGCTGGTGGTAATTTCGCCAGCAAGCACCACCAGACCGGTGTTGCAAAGCGTTTCGGCGGCAACACGGGCGTTGGGGTCTTGGGTAAAAATAGCGTCGAGTATGGCATCAGAGATTTGATCTGACACTTTGTCGGGGTGGCCTTCAGAGACGGATTCTGAGGTGAAAAGAAAGTCGTTTGATTTCATTGACATGGCACAAAGTCCTAAGCAAAAAAAGGATGAAAAAAATCAATCCATTCGGCAAAAAGGGAATCTCATAGAATCTCTTCGCCAGGGTTAGTCGGTGCGTTGCACCCCTAAACCCCATCTTGCTAAAACTTTGGTCTTGGGCGCGACGCTTTAGCGGTCATAAAATACCTTGATCGAAATAAGGGCTGTTGAACTGATGGTGATCAAGTAAGCCGCTCCGCAAGTTGTCGTTTAACTCAGCGGCTTATGGTTTATTTTAAGCGAAAATAACAATGATGTTGCTAAATATATTTCGTTTGATGTCTTTGATGCCTCTTCGGGTCTTGCACGCCGTCGGGCGAGCCGCTGGGCGCTTGGTGTTTGCCTTGCCAGGACGATATCGTGATCGCCTCATTGCCCATGCGAATCAGGCGGGCTACAGCGACCCTGCTTTTGCGCGGCGCTCTGCTGCTGAGGCTGGTGCAATGATCTTAGAGTTGTCACACGTTTGGTTTCGAAGTCAAGAATCGCTCAAGCGCGTGGTCACCGACCAAGAGGAAATAGTGCATCAGGCCATGAGCGAAAAGCGAGGGATCCTGTTTCTCAGCCCACATTTGGGTTGTTTTGAGTTGTTGGCGCGCTACGCCACGCTCTACCAGCCCATGACGGTGATGTTTCGCCCCCCAAGGCAGGCTCTTTTTATGCCGTTGTTGCATGCAGCCCGAAACACCTCAGGTGTGAAAGCGGTGCCCGCTAATTTGCAAGGGGTCAGGGCGTTTCTCAAGGCGCTTAGAAACAATGAAACCGTGGGCTTGTTGCCAGATCAAGTGCCGCAACTCGGTGAGGGCGTGTGGGCGCCTTTTTTTGGGCGCGAAGCCTGGACCATGACACTACCAGGTAAGCTAGCCCGGGCGACCAATCCGATTGTGATTCTGGCCGCCTGCGAGCGTTTGCCCAAAGGCGAGGGATGGCGTATGCATTATTTGCGAGCCCCCGATGTGTTGCCAGATGATCCACGGGAACAAGCAATGTTGTTTAATCGCATGATGCAAACCATAATCGCCCGTTTCCCGGAGCAGTACCTTTGGAGTTATCACCGTTACAAGCGGCCCCTAGACGTTGCTCTACCGCCCGGCGAGTCTCATGAGTGAGCCCCCAGTCCAAGCCCTAGACTGGCCCGAACAAGTCCGAGCGCTTAAGTCTCGATCTTTCAAAAGTTGGTGCTTGGTCACGCTATTCCAAGGCTTGGCAAAGATGCCGCACCGTGGGCGTCAAATATTGGGTCGTTTTTTGGGTGCGATCACACCTTGGGTCGTGCCACGACGCGCGCACATCGTGCGCTGCAACTTGGCATTGTGTTTTCCAGAAAAGCCAGCGCTCGAGCGCAAAAAAATGTTGCGCGAGCATTTTCGGGTGCTGGCACAAACATTTGTCGACCGTGGCGTGTTGTGGTTTGGTACGGCTGAGCAAGTGTGTGAACTGGTGACTGTCAGTGGTTTGGAGAAGGCCCACCGATACACCGACAGTCGTCGGCCTTTGATGTTGTTGGCCCCTCACTTTGTGGCGTTAGATGCAGCGGCCTCACGCCTAACACTGGCTGGCCCACAGGGCGCCACAATGTACACGCCACAAAGTGACCCGGATGTCGATGCTTTGGTGCGCTTGGGGCGAGGTCGATTTCATGCGGTTCACCTCATCAGTCAAAAAGACGGTGTGCGCAGTTTGATTCGTTTGATCCGACAAGGCTTTCCGACGTACTACTTGCCTGACATGGATTTTGGTATTAAGGGTGGCGTATTTGTGCCGTTTTTTGGTGTGCCGGCGGCAACTCAAACCGCGACAGCCCAAATGGCACGACAGTTTGACTTGCCAGTATTGCCAATCTTAAGTGATTGGGACACCAAAACGGGACGCTATCACGTCACTATTGGGGATGAAATCAATTTGTTTGAAAACGCAGACACCAGTCTTGAAGTGGCAACGGCAAGGTTGAATGAATTGCTCGAAGGGTGGATTCGTGAGCACCCGACCCAGTACTATTGGGTTCATCGGCGGTTTAAAACCCGGCCAGCAGGTCAATCAAGTCCATACGACAAGTAAACTGAGCCATTGATCTGCAAAACTTTGAATTGAAAGCGAATCAAAAATGAACTGGTCTTTCACCAAAATGCACGGCGCTGGCAACGATTTCGTGATGCTTAACGGCTTGGCCCAAGTCATTGAAATGACGCCCGCGCGCGCGCGGGCCATCGCGCATCGTCAGTTTGGCATTGGTTGTGACCAAATCTTGTTGGTTGACACACCCACGCATCCAGAAGCTGATTTTCAGTATCGAATCTTTAACTCAGACGGCAGCGAGGTCGAGCATTGCGGCAATGGGGCCCGTTGTTTTGTGCGCTTTGTGCACGAACAAAAGCTCTCTTCACGCAATCCGATACGTGCTGAAATCAAAACGGGTTTGATCACACTGGAGTCTCTTGAAAACGGGGATGTCAGGGTAGAGATGGGGCAGACTCGCTTTACGCCGGAAGATGTCCATTTTGACGCCACCGCGTTGGCGACCCAAACGAAAGCAAAAGACACCCTTTATGGCCTTGAGTTACCCGAAGCCAACACCACGGTGTGGTTATCACTCGTGGGTATTTCAAATCCGCATGCGGTGCAAGTGGTTGAACATGTGTCCCTGGCGCCGGTGTCAACGCTCGGACCTTTGATCGAAAGTCATCCGCGCTTTGCTCGCCGAGTCAACGCTGGATTTATGGAAGTGATTGACCCCAATCACATTCGGCTCCGTGTTTACGAGCGCGGCGCGGGTGAGACCTTGGCCTGTGGCACGGGAGCTTGTGCGGCTGTGGCCAGTGGGATTCGACAAGGGCTTTTGTTCTCGCCCGTGGTGGTTCAAACATGGGGTGGCCGCTTGACGATCGAGTGGGACGGCACCACACTGCACATGACGGGCCCTGTTACCACAGTGTTTGAGGGCAGTTTTAATATCGACCAATTGGTCGCTTCACTTCCCCACTCTGAGCAAGCCAATGACTGAACAGCTAACTGCCCTAACGGTGGCTCGATTTTTGCAAGAAAATCCGGCTTTTTTTAGTGAACACGCTGAGTTGTTTGCCGCGCTTAGTGTGCCGCATCCTAGCGACACCCGAGCGATTTCGCTGGGCGAGCGGCAAATCTTGACCTTACGCGATCGCCAAAAAGAGCTTGAACAGCGCTTGGCGATTTTGAGTCATCAAGCGATCTTTAACCAAGGCACCGCACAAAAGATGAATCATTGGTGCACACAGCTTTTGGCGGTTGACGACCCTCAGTTGGTGCCAGGGCACATTGTGGGCGGGCTGATTGAAAGTTTTCAGGTGCCAGATGTGGCGTTGCGGCTTTGGGGTTTGAGCCTACCTGAGGGGCCGTTTACTGAGGTGGTGACCAGTGATGAAAAAATTTTTGCGCATGACCTGTCGGCGCCGTATTGTGGACTGAATAAAGCATTGAGCGTGTCAAACTGGCTAAAGCAACCACCGGCGAGCATGGCGATTATTCCGATTCGTCGCGAGGCTCAGACGGTGGGTCTGTTGCTCTTGGGCGCACCCGATAGCGAGCGCTTTGCCGCTGACATGGGGACGACATTTCTCGAAAGCATCGGACAAATGGCATCAGCGGCAATGTCGCGCTTGCCGCTTGCAACCTAGCGCGTAACGAATCGGGAGCCGGCCAGTGACTCAGCGTGACTCAGCCGAGCCAGACGATGGTCCGTCGTCATTGCCCTTACCAGTGATGCAGTGGTTGAATCACCTGCAAAAAAATCGGCGTTACTCGGTACACACCACCAGTGCCTACCGGCGCGACATGCAAGCGCTCGCTGTTTTGTCCAAAGGCATGCCACTTGAGGCAATCGAGCAGCGACATATTCGACAGTTTTTAGCGACCGCGCACGCTCGGGGTCAGCAGCCGCGCTCTCTGGCTCGGATGTTGGCCGCATGGCGTGGTTTTTACGGCTGGTGGGCGCCGCAGATCAAGCTGCCGGTCAACCCGGCCCGCGAAGTGCGTGCACCAAAAATTAAGCGCAGTTTGCCCAAGGCCTTGTCGGTGGATCAAACGCAGGCGCTGCTTGAGGCACCAGCCTTGGTGGTCGATCAATCACCAGCGAGTCAGCGCGACCGCGCCATGTTCGAGTTGTTGTATTCCAGTGGCTTGCGCTTGAGCGAATTGGTTCAGCTTGATGTGCACTACGTGAATACACCTGGCCACCAGTCCAGTGGTTGGATTGACCTTGACCAAGGGCAGGTCCAAGTGCTGGGCAAAGGGCAAAAGCCGCGCATGGTTCCGATTGGGCGTGAGGCCAAGCAAGCGTTACAGCAGTGGCTTGATGTGCGACCGTTATTAAATCGGCAAGCGCGACCGGTGGCAGACGAACATGCCTTGTTTTTAGGGCAGCGCGGTGCACGTATTCACCCTCGCGTGGTTCAGCAACGGTTGGCGAGTCTTTGCGTGAAGGCGGGTCTGCCCACTCGCGTTCACCCCCACGTGTTGCGACATAGCTTTGCCAGCCATGTGCTGCAATCGGCTCAAGATTTGCGTGCTGTCCAAGAAATGCTGGGGCATGCCAGCATTTCAACCACTCAGATTTACACCAAGTTGGATTTTCAGCACTTGGCTTCGGTCTACGATGCGGCGCACCCGAGAGCCAACCGAAAGGACGACAAGTAAACTTTTCTGGTATTTGTGGGTCTGACACAAGTAATCAAAATCACCTTTACCTATTCGATAATATTGAGTAAAAAAGATGGCAGCTATCCTTCGTATTGGTCGCTTAGAGCGTTCGGGTCGATTATTACAATGGCTACGGGCGAGTCTGGCTGCGGCCGCTTTGTTCATGTGGGGTAACTCGGCACAGGCACACCCACATATGTGGATTGAAGCCAAGATGGACTTGCAGTTCGATGCCCAAGGACAGTTGGTGTCATTGGCACAAATCTGGTTGTTTGACGAAATGTTCTCAAGCTACGCCAAGCAGGGCTTGCCTGAAACGGCAGAGGGAGCACCGCCGCAAGCCGAGCTAGACAAAATCGCCCAAGACTGGATGTCGGCGCTCGCTGACCCCATGTCGCACTATTTCACCACCATCAGCCAAGGCGGTGATGTGCTGACAGTCGGTGAGCCGCGTGGCGTTAAAGCCACCTGGCAAGCACAAACCGATCAACTCTCGCTGCGCTTTGAATTGCCGCTTTTGCAACCGGTTTTTGCGAACCGCTTACCCGTGACGGTATCGGTCGCTGATCCAACTTATTTTGTGGCGTACAGCTTTGAAGAGCCTAATGCAGTGACTGCGCTTACAGCGCCTGCTATTTGTCGAGCAGTTTACAAGCGGCCAAATCGTTTGGACGACCAAGTCGCGGCACGTCTAGCGGCCATCCCCCCCTCAGGCGTGTTGCCACCCGACTTGTTGTTGGCTGCACAGGCCTTGCAGCACCGGGTCGAGTTGTCATGCCCATGAGTCAGTTAAGCGCGTCTATTCACCTGAAGTCAGCGGTGACGCGTTGGTTCGTCGTCTTGGTGTTACTCGCGGCAGCGAACCTTTGGTTCAATGGCACGGTGCAGGCACAATCACCACACCCGTTTGCGGTTCCTGAACAAACGCTGAACGCGCCGTCATTGGGTTGGTTTGATCAATGGACGGGTCAAATTGCGATTTGGCAGTCCCATTTCTACCGTCAACTAACAACGGCCGTTCGGGCCTGGAAGGCTGACGGGCTCCAAGCGTGGTGGTTGTTGGCGCTCTCATTTGCGTACGGTGTGTTTCATGCACTGGGCCCTGGCCATGGCAAGGCTATTTTGTCGGCTTATGTGGTGGCCAACCGCGAGACGCTGAAAAACGGTGCGATCTTGGCATTTGTTTCTTCGCTGGTGCAAGCGCTCGTGGCCATTGCCTTGGTTGGGGTAGCCGCCGGTATTTTGAATGTCACCGGTGCGGTGCTTAACGAAGTCACGGCATATTTAGAGTTGATCGCTTATGCCTTTCTGGTTTTGCTCGGGACTTGGCTGATTTATAGGCATGTGCTTATACCGGTAGTTGGCCTTGTTCGAACAAAACACCACGATCATGACCACAGCGATCACCACCACGATCACCACCACGATCACGACCACAGTCAAGGCGATCAGGCATGTTGCGGGCACAGCCATTTTCCAGCACCTGAGCAAGTGGCGGGTCAATTGAGTTGGCGCAAAGCGTGGGGGGCGATTTTGGCGATCGGCTTGCGCCCCTGTTCTGGCGCCATACTGGTGCTGGTCTTTGCTTTGTCGCAACAGTTTTTTCTGGCTGGCGTGGCCGCTGCTTTGGCCATGGGTCTGGGCACCGGCATCACGGTCGCGACTTTGGCGCTAACGTCGCTCTCAATCAGTCGTGTGGTGGCCTCGGCGGGCGGGGGTCAACAGCGACCCTGGGGCCGACGGATTGGCCACACCCTGCAAGCGGGTGCGGCGCTCTTGGTTTTCTTCTTCGGCATACTGCTGTTTTCAGCCGCGTGGCAGTACAGCTTCAGACTGCTCTAAGGCCTCGAGATATTAGGGCTCTAGGGCCTGTAAAATCGTGTTGACGTTGCTTGAGAACATTTTTAAGTAGGTGTCAGCACCAGCGCCAGGTGCTGACAACGCGTCTGAGTAAAGCTTGCCGCCAATACGCACCCCCGTTTCTTCAGAGATCCGCTGCATCAAGCGCGGATCAGACATGTTTTCCACAAACAGTGCGCGAACTTGGTCTTTTCGAATTTCTCGGATCAAAGCGGCCATGTCAGCAGCAGACACTTCGCGTTCTGTACTCCAACCCTGTGCGGCAAAAAACTCAACGTCATAAGCTTGGGCAAAATAACCAAACGCATCATGCGATGAAATCACCCGCCGTTGTGCTTCTGGCACTGCGGCCAGGCGCACCCGAGAGGCTTGATCAAGCGCATCAATTTGAGCAATGTATCGGTGAGCTCGGGCATTAATCTCGTCGCGCGCAGCGGGCATCACCGTCACTAGTGCAGCACGTATGTTTTCCGCATAGATCTTGCCATTTTTCAGGTCCTGCCAAGCATGTGGGTCTACAGCGCCATGGTCGTCTTTGGCATGGTTGTGCTTGTGGTCGTGTTTGTGACTGTGTTTTTGTTCGGGGGCGTTACTCTTGGTCTCATCTTTAAAATCCAGCGGTTTGACACCATTAGAGGCGACCACTAACGCACCTTTAAAGCCTGAGGATTTCACCAATCGATCGATCCAACCCTCAAAGCCGAGTCCGTTGATAACCACAACCTGAGCGCGTGCCAATGACTTCGCGTCGGCGGGGCTCGGGTTAAAGACGTGTGAGTCAGCATCAGGTCCCACCAGTGAGGCCACATTAACCAGTGGCCCACCGACCTCCTTGGTGATATTGGCCAAAATAGAGAAGCTAGCGACCACTTCAATGGGGGGAGCTGGGTTGGCTTGAGCGATCGGTGTGCTCAGTAGCAAGAATGAGACCGTGATCACTGATAGTAGCGGTCTGTAAAGTTGACGCATGTCGTGCTCCTATGATTCGGGGTGGCGGGTGGATCGGATGGTGTGGATTAGTAAGCTGTCATGGCTGCCTACAAATAGCGACACGAGGTAAATGGCGCCGGCAGTCAGTACAATCGAGGGGCCTGAAGGCAAACTCGCGTGATACGACAACAAGAGGCCTGTGGCGCCACTGGTCATGGCAAAGGCACTGGCCAGCAAGCAAGCGGTCGGAATATCACGAGACCAGAACTTGGCCGCCACAGCGGGCAACATCAACAGGCCGACAGCCATTAGGGTGCCCAAGGTTTGAAAGCAAGCCACAAAGGTCAAGACCACGGTCAACATGAAAAGCTGATTGGCCAGCCGCCCAGAGCGGCCGTATTGCGCTAAAAACAGAGGGTCAAAACTGCTGGTGAGTAAGACGCGCCATATGAGGGCCAGCAAAATCAATGTCACAGAGGTGGCGCTGGCAATCAAGACCAGTGCCGTCTGATCGACCGCTAAAATGCTGCCGAACAAGAGATGCATGAGGTCAATGTTGCTGCCGTGGACTGAGACCAAAGTCACACCGATGGCCAGCGCCATCAGGTAAAAGGCCGCCAAACTGGCGTCTTCTCGTTGTGAGGTGATGTTAGACACACCGCTTGCCAACAAGGCCACCAGCAGCGCCGTGATGAAGGCACCCAGCCCCAAAACAGGCAGTGACATGCCCGCAATCATGTAGCCAATGGCGGCACCCGGCAAAACCGCGTGCGAGATAGCGTCGCCGGCCAGGCTCATGCGGCGCATGACCAATAAAACCCCAACTGGCCCGCTGATTAAGCCCAATGCCAATGAGGCGACCAAGGCGCGCTGCATGAACGCAAACTCAGCAAACGGTGACCAGAAAAAATCAACCATGGTGATGGGTCCCGTGGTGACTTTTCCGGTTCACCACTTCGGGCGTGCCCGGCACGTGGCACCACGAAGCGGTGTCTTGCCAAGCCAACGAGTTAGTCTGCGCGCGGGCCAAGTTATCCGCCGTCAAAACCTCATCGGTGTTGCCCCAAGCAACAAGCTCGCGCGCCATTAACAGGGTCCGCGGAAAGTGATCTTTAACCATTTGAAGGTCGTGAAGCACGGCCACCACGGTGCGGCCACTGGCATGCCATGAATGGATAATTTGGAGTAAATCCGTTGCCGTTGTGGTGTCTAGAGCGTTGAAGGGCTCGTCTAGCAAAATAATTGGCGCGTCTTGAACAATTAGGCGAGCAAACAGCACCCGCTGAAGCTGTCCGACAGACAGCTCATCAATCAGACGATCTTCGAAGCCATCCAAGGCCACTTGCGCCAAGGCCGCTTCAATCCGACTTAAAACGGCACCTTCAATGGCACCCCAAGCCCCAATTTCTTGCCAAGCGCCCATGGCAACGACTTCGAGCACACGCAACGGAAAATCTTGATTGATGCCAGAAAGCTGCCGTAAAAAAGCAATTTGATGGTGTTGTGCGTCGGTTTGGTCGAATTCGATGGCACCTTGATTGACCCGGGTCAGCCCCGCCATGGCACCGAGCAAGGTGGACTTGCCGGCCCCGTTGGGCCCAACAATAGCGGTTAATGAGCCTTGTTCAAAGGCACCACTGACGTGATGCACGGCAGGGTGACCATGGTAGGCAATCGTCACGTCGTTTAATTTCAAGGCGGCAGGCATCGTGTCGCTCGTCACTCAAACACCAGCCAGACAGCCAGCCACAGCGGCACCAGCACCCAGACTAGAAATACCAGCCGTCGTTTAATGCCCCACATAAGGGGACTGGCGTGTCTGGTGTGTTGTGACTGTTGGTATGGTTTCGTTGGGAGCATGTTTTTTACGGCTGATACGGTTGTTACGCGCATGGCACTTCGGCATTTGCGCTTGGTTATGTGTGCATTGTTATTTATAATGATAATTCATTATCAATAAAAAGTGTTGATGCTGCTAAGCTTCGGCAGTTTGTTCGAAACACGCACACAAACGCGCAATGCGTCTATGATCCCACCCATGGAAAGAACAACTCGGCAACGCCAGGCGATTCGCGAAGCACTGCAGCAGGCCGATCGGCCATTGTTGGCCAGCGAAGTGCTCGAGCAAGCCAAACTAGCCGTGTCCTCACTGGGCATTGCCACCGTGTATCGGACATTAAAGACGTTGGTGGCGGAGGAGTCCCTACAAATTGTGGCATTGCCGGGCGAAAACCCAAGATTTGAGTTTGCCCACGGTCACCATCATCACTTCTGTTGCCAGGCATGTAAGCGAGTATTTGACGTTCATGCTTGCCCGGGCGACCTGAGCCGTTTGGTACCTAAAGGCTTCATAATTGCGAACCATGAGCTTACGCTTTATGGCAAATGTCCGGATTGTGCGTGATATTGCCACCAAAGCCTAAAGTAAACTTATATTTGGTGTTTATCTGTACCAGTTCAGCTTGATTTTTTGCGATACTGACCCCATATGACTGGGCAATGCAAAGAGTCAGGCTCTTGCAGAGATAGGTTGGTGCACCGGGGCTTTTTTGTGGCATCTGCGCCTAGTCTAGGCCCGGTAGTAAAAATAACATCTCTTGCCGATTTGGATTTACCCGCAAGACGGTGTGTGCTGTAATCGCCCGTTACCTGAGAAATTAAATCGTATGAATCAACCCTCTAAACCTATCGCCATCGAAGACATGGTGCCCGTGACTATCTTGACCGGCTTTCTGGGTGCTGGTAAGACGACTTTACTCAAGCGAATCCTCACGGAATACCACGGCAAGCGTATTGCCGTGATTGAAAACGAGTTCGGACCAGAAAGCATCGACAACGATTTGTTGGTTGAGGTGCATGATGAGGAAATCATCGAACTGTCTAATGGTTGCATCTGCTGTACGGTTCGTGGCGATTTGATGCGCACATTGATTGATCTGCGCGCCCGCCGAGAAAAGGGCGAACTCTCATACGAGCGGGTGATGATCGAGACCACTGGGATGGCCAACCCAGGACCGGTATGTCAGACCTTTTTTATGGACGACGGTGTTGCGCAATACTTCCGCTTAGACGGCGTGATCACGGTGGTGGATGCCAAGCACGGTATGCAGACTTTGGACGATCAGCCCGAAGCACAAAAGCAAGTTGGCTTTGCCGATCGTTTGATCGTTTCGAAAAAAGACTTGGTGACAGACGCTGAGTACGAGGCTTTGCGTCACCGCCTAATGCGGATCAACCCAAGAGCCGAAATTGAAGCGGTGCATTTTGGGCAGGCAGATCTGGCCAAGATTGTCGATATCAGCGGCTTTAATCTCAATACCATTTTGGACATTGACCCAGCCTTTTTGTCTGAACAGCATCCTGATGCCAAGCATGATCACGATCATGACCATAAACATGGTCACGGTCACGATCACAACCACGGCAACGATCATCATCACGCGCATGATGACGAGATTGGTGCTTTTGTCTTCCGGTCTGACAAACCATTCGATTCTGAACGGCTCGAAGAGTTCTTGGGCGGCGTCGTGCAGGTATACGGACCGGACTTATTGCGTTATAAGGGCATTCTCTACATGAAGGGCGTCGACCGGCGGATGCTTTTCCAAGGGGTACACATGCTGATGGGTGCCGAGCCGGGTAAGCCTTGGAGTCCCAAGGAGAAAAAGACCACCAAAATGGTTTTCATTGGTCGCAAGCTGCCACAAGAGATCTTCACCCAAGGTCTTGAGCAGTGTCTTGCGAGATAGTCGTCGTGACTTATCACGACCAGTGACTTCAACGGAGTAAGTGCATGGTAACGAAGGCAGCCCCCAAAAAAACCAAGTCTGTGAAGGCAGCTGGTACGGACACTCTCATCACCGAATCAGCATTGCTAAAGATGTCTGAAGATGAGTACATGAGTGCACAACAGTTGGCTTTTTTTAAAGCAAAACTGCGCCAGTTAGAAGACGATATCTTGGTCAATGCCGGTGCAACCACGATGAATCTGAGAGAGACCCAGTTTGTGCCTGATCCCGCTGACCGGGCAACGATTGAAGAGGAGCACGCGCTTGAATTGCGCACTCGAGACCGTGAACGTAAACTGCTTAAAAAAGTGCAGCAGTCGCTAACACGCATTGAGTCGGGTGATTATGGCTGGTGCGAAGAAACGGGCGAGCCGATCGGTATTCCTAGGCTTTTGGCGCGACCAACAGCGACACTGTCGCTTGAAGCCCAAGAACGGCGTGAAATGCGCCAAAAGATGTTCGGGGACTGAGCCGTCCTCGCGTTATCAACGCCCTCACTTGGAACGCCGCGCTGTTCAAGTGAGGGAAAAAAAGCAGGTGAGTCATGGAACAGTTTCACGCGACAACCATCGTTTGCGTGCGTCGCGGCAATCGTGTTGCGATGGGAGGCGATGGGCAGGTGACCTTGGGTAATATCATCATCAAGGGCACGGCCTGCAAAATAAGACGGCTTTATCACGACAAAATCTTGGCGGGTTTTGCGGGGGCGACCTCTGACGCCTTCACCTTACAAGAGCGTTTTGAAGGCAAACTAGAGAAACATCAAGGTCACTTGATGCGTGCTGCCGTCGAATTGTCTCGCGACTGGCGTACCGATCGGATGTTGCGGCGTCTTGAGGCCATGTTAATCGTGGCTGACATCGACCACACTCTAGTGCTAACTGGCAATGGGGATGTCTTGGAACCTGAAAACGGCTTGGCCGCGATTGGCTCCGGCGGAGCCTACGCGCAATCATCGGCCCTGGCACTCCTGCGACACACCGAGTTAGAGCCGAAAGAGATTGTCAAAGCGTCGCTATCCATTGCTGGTGATTTGTGTATTTACACCAATCAACAGCACGTCATCGAAGTCCTTTAAAGGCGGGGTCCTTACAGATGTCAGCCTCCAACATGACACCCAAAGAAATTGTCTCTGAACTTGACAAACACATCATTGGCCAGCAGGCCGCCAAACGGGCTGTGGCCGTTGCGCTTCGTAATCGCTGGCGTCGCCAGCAAGTACCTGAGCCTTTGCGCCAAGAAATACACCCCAAAAATATTCTCATGATTGGGCCAACGGGCGTGGGTAAAACAGAAATCGCCCGACGTTTGGCGAAGTTAGCCAATGCGCCATTCATCAAGATTGAAGCGACCAAATTTACCGAAGTGGGTTACGTCGGACGGGACGTTGACACCATCATTCGTGACCTGATGGAAGTCGCCATCAAGCAGATCCGTGAGCAGGAAATGAAACGGGTTCAAACCCAGGCGGAAGACGCGGCTGAAGATCGGATTTTGGATGTGTTAATCACACCGCCTCGCGATGCGAATGGTGCCCCGATACGTGAGGACTCGACTGCACGCCAAGTCTTTCGCAAGCGTCTACGTGAGGGTTTGATTGATGACATGGAAATTGACATCGAACTCAACGTGGCAGCGCCTTCGATGGATATCATGTCGCCACCTGGTATGGAGGAGATGGCCGAGCAACTCAAGGGCATGTTCGCTGGCCTGGCGCGTGATAAAAAGAAACCCCGCAAAATGACAGTCAGGGAAGCGTTTAAACACTTGACCGAAGAAGAGGCCGCCAAGCGTGTGAACGAAGAGAGCTTGCGCGCACAAGCGGTCTATCAAGTAGAACAAAACGGCATTGTTTTTTTGGATGAAATCGACAAGATTGCAGCACGCCAAGAGGGTGCAACGGCCGATGTTTCAAGACAAGGCGTACAGCGTGATTTGTTGCCCCTGATCGAAGGCACGACTGTCACCACCAAGTACGGCATGATTCGCACCGACCACATTCTTTTCATTGCCTCAGGCGCGTTTCATTTGTCGCGGCCTTCAGACCTGATCCCCGAGCTGCAAGGCCGTCTGCCGATCAGGGTAGAGCTCAATTCGTTAACTGCCGAAGACTTCGTTAAGATCCTGAACGAAACCGATGCGTCGTTAACCAAGCAATACACCGCATTATTGCAAACGGAAAACGTGACACTGTCTTTTGCCGATGATGGCATTCGCCGATTGGCCGAATTGGCGTCAGATGTTAACGAACAAACGGAGAATATTGGCGCACGGCGGCTCTACACCGTGATGGAGCGATTGCTCGAGGAGCTCTCGTTCGAAGCATCAGCCCATGAGGGGCAAACCATATTGATTGATGCGGCTTACGTTAACGATAAGTTAGAACAGACCGCCGCTAGTCATGACCTTGCGCGCTATGTGCTTTAGCACGCTGTCACGCTGAGTGTCCCACAACAAATCGGAGGCCATTCGCATGGCAGATCGTCTTACCACCATCACAACACGGACCGGGGACGATGGCACCACGGGTTTGGCTGATGGCTCACGGGTTAAAAAAACCCATCACCGTGTTCATGCCATGGGCGAAGTTGATGAATTGAATAGCCAACTTGGCAGTTTGCTGGCGCAATTGCAGGTCAATGCCAATCAACCGGTCATTGCTGCGGTAATTGATGCGCTGAAACCGGCACAGCACGCTTTGTTTGATATTGGCAGTGAACTGGCCATTCCTGGCTACACCCAGCTCACGCAGCAACAATTGGATCACTTAGACGCTGCCATCGCGCACTTCAATGCCAGTCTAGCGCCGTTGAAAGAGTTCATTTTGCCAGGTGGTGCCCAAGTCAGCACACAGGCCCATATTTGCCGCAGCGTGTGTCGGCGTGCCGAACGGGCAGTGGTGGCTGTGGCAGAGCAAGAGCCGCTGAGTGATTTGGCGCAGCAGTATCTGAACCGCCTCTCAGACTTGTTGTTCGTACTAGCCCGAACAATCAATCAAGCATTGGGTTACACCGATACTTACTGGCAGAAAATCTAAACAGACAGCCAGGGCAGCACCGCTTACATGGCCAAGCCAGCGGCGTGTGCTTGCTCATCGGCATGATACGAGGAGCGCACCATGGGACCGACGGCCGCGTGGCTAAATCCCATGGCATAAGCTTCTTTTTCAAACATCACAAAAGTCTCTGGTGTGACGTAACGCAATACCGGTAAATGGTGCTCAGACGGTTGTAAGTACTGACCGATCGTCAACATGTCAACATTGTGGGCGCGCAAATCCCGCATGGTCTGAAGAATTTCTTCATCGGTCTCGCCTAACCCGAGCATGAGTCCTGACTTGGTTGGCACATCGGGATGCTCTTCTTTGAAGGCTTGTAGTAAGCGCAGTGAATGGGCGTAATCAGAGCCTGGTCGGGCTTGCTTGTATAAGCGTGGCACGGTTTCAAGGTTATGGTTCATCACATCGGGTGGGCCATCATTTAGAACCGCCAAGGCGCGGTCAAGGCGGCCTCTAAAGTCAGGTACCAAAACTTCAATACGTGTCTGGGGTGACAACAGGCGAACTTGTTGGATGCATTCTACAAAATGCCCAGCCCCACCATCGCGCAAATCATCGCGGTCAACTGACGTGATCACCACATAGTTGAGCTTTAGGGCCGCAATGGTTTTGGCGAGGTTCAGTGGCTCGTTGACATCCAAGGGGTCAGGACGCCCGTGACCCACGTCACAAAACGGGCAACGCCGGGTGCATTTGTCACCCATGATCATAAAAGTCGCGGTGCCCTTACCAAAGCATTCACCAATATTGGGGCAAGAGGCTTCTTCGCAAACGGTGTGAAGACTGTGTTCGCGCAAAATCCGCTTGATCTCATAAAAGCGTGACCCCGCGGGGGCAGCCTTAACGCGAATCCAGTCGGGTTTTTTTAAGCGCTCAGCCGGTACGATCTTGATTGGGATGCGAGCAGTTTTGGCTTGAGCTTTCTGTTTAATGGTTGGGTCGTATGTTGGCGCGTTTGACATCTTCACTATCCTTTGGGAGCAAAGTCGCTGCTCAAGTGGTGTTATTTTACGCTCAGTCGACAATAGCTCACGATTGACCCTGCCAAACTCATGGCGACCACTTCCCAAGGGGCAAAGACGCCCTCAGAGGCCATGCTGACGGTTTCGAGTCCCTGATAGCCGCAGGGGTTGATGCCTAAAAATGGTGACAAATTCATGTCAACGTTTAGTGCGACCCCATGGTAGGTAAAGCCTTTGCGAACTTTGATGCCAAGGGCTGCGATTTTAACGATTCGTTTGTCGGGGCGCGGCAAGTAGACGCCAGGCGCGCCCGGCTCACGCCGTGCCTGTGTCAGTCCGTAGCTGCCAAGGGTGTCAATCAGGGCCTGCTCGAGGGCTTGAACCATCGCCCGAATCGTCAACGTCGTGCGCTTGAGGTCGGCCATCATGTAAATCACCACTTGGCCGGGGCCATGAAACGTGACTTGGCCGCCACGGTCTGATTGAACCACGGCAATATCTGCACGATTGAGAATATGTTCCGGTTTACCAGCTTGACCCAAGGTGTACACCGGGCTGTGCTCAACCAACCAAAGCTCATCAAGATCATCTGGCTGGCGGCTGGCTGTGAACGCTTTCATGGCTTCGAACACAGTGGTGTAGTCAGCCAAGCCAGGCCAACGCCACACGCCTGCCATGGGAGTCATCAAAAGGCGCACTACAGAACGACCGACACCATCGGGTGCGCGTGCAAGGCCTGATACAACGAGTCTAACTGCTCGCGCGAGGTCGCCCTGACCGTAAAGGTCAAACCCACATAGTTACCTGCTTTGCTCATCCTGACTTCAAGCGTGTTGGGATCAAAGCCGGGGTCGTATTCGGTCACGACATCGGTTAGTGTTTGGGCCAACGTGGGGTCTTGCCTACCCATGACTTTGATTGGAAAGTCAGAGGGGTAATCAATCAGCGAGGTTTTGTGGGTATCTGTCATGCCACCGTGCCTGGTTTGACAGCGGATAACGCCGCGATCCGCTGGTCATAGGCTTGTCGCAAGCGCTGGTAAATCGGCCCGGGCTTACCCGTGCCAACAGCTTTTTGATCAAGCATGACGATTGGCAGAATCTCGCGAGTGGCAGAAGACAGCATCAACTCATCGGCATTGCCAACGGCCGTACGGTCAATGGGCTTGAGGTGAAAGGCAATGCCTTGCTCTTTGCAGAGTTCTTCAAACAAGCCATAACGAATACCCTCAAGCACCAAATTGTCTTTTGGTGGGGCATAAACAGCATTGTCTTTGACCACCCAAATATTGCAAGAAGCCCCTTCGGTTAGGTGGTCGTCTCGAAACTGAACGACTTCATCAACACCGGCGTTAACGGCAGCTTGCTTGGCTAAAACGTTTCCGAGTAAGGAAACCGATTTGATGTCGCAATGCAGCCAACGCTTGTCTTCAAGGCTGATCGCCCGCAAGCCTTGCTCGCGCAATGCTTGCGATGGTGCGGTCATGGGCGCCAACATGGCAAACACGGTAGGCTTGACTGGCGGATTTGGAAAGGCATGGTCACGTTTGGCCACGCCGCGCGTAACCTGGATGTAGACCATGGCGCAGTCTTGAGTGGTGTCGAGAGCAACCAAACCGGTGACCAAGTCGAGCCATGCTTGCCGATCCATGGGCGGTGCGATTTCGAGCTTGGCGAGGCTACGATCAAGCCGATTAAGGTGCTCAGTCATTCGAAAGGGTTGGCCGTGATAAATCGGCACAACCTCGTAAATACCATCACCAAAAATAAAGCCTCGATCAAGCACAGAGATCGACGCCTCAGACAGTGGCACGAATGCGCCATTGACGTAGACCGTTGGGTCACCGTTCACACCTTGAATAAAGTCAGTCATCACAGTCTCGTTACGTACCGTCAAGTAAAAGGGTTAGACATCCATCAACGCATTTACTGCCATGGCGCGTGGCCAGGGGTCTTACTGCAACCAGAGCTTAAATTGGTCCAGAGCCCGACCAAAAAACCCAGCCCGCTCCACGGGCACCAAAACATCAAGTGGCAGAACACGCAGGGGTTGGCCATCAAGCGACAGCGTCATCTGCCCGACGCGTTGCCCTTGGCTTAATGGGGCCAAAAGCGGGTCAGGGCGTTGCGCTGTCACCAACACATCACCTGTTTTACCGAGAGGGATGGTCACCAAGATGGGTAGCGGGCTGCCGAGTGCGGCGAGCTCTGTGGTGCCTTCCCAAACCCGGGCTTGTATAGCAGGCTTATTGGCATCAAAAAGTTTGACCGAATCAAAGTTTTGGAAAGACCAGTTCAGTAACTTTAAGCTTTCTTCAGCACGCGTTGCTTCGCTTTCGGCGCCCACGAGCACACTGATAATCCGTCGATCGCCGCGTTGTGCCGTGGCAATCAAACAATACCCGGCAGCGGTGGTGTAACCGGTTTTCATGCCATCGACCGAAGGGTCTGCCCACAATAACCGATTACGGTTGATCTGTTTGATCTTGTTATAGGTGAATTCACGCCCAGCATACATTTTGTACTTTTCGGGATAGTCCGAAATCATCCGTTGCGCCATGATGGCCAGATCTTGAACCGTGGAGGTGTGCTCGGGGTCAGGTAAGCCGTTTGAGTTTTTAAATGTCGTGTCTTTCATCCCCAACTCAATCGCTTTCTCGGTCATTCGCTGGGCAAATGCGGCCTCTGTGCCAGCAAGTAATTCAGCAATGGCGACCGAGGCATCATTACCCGATTGAACAACGACGCCTTGCAGCAGTTCTTCGACCGTTACGGGTTTGCGAGGCTCGATAAACATCCGAGAGCCAGGCGTTCGCCATGCTTTTTCTGAGACATTCACCTGTTGATCAGTTGTGATGCGATTTTCTTTGAGCGCCTCAAACGTCAAGTAAACCGTCATGATTTTGGTCAGTGAAGCAGGCTCGACCTCTTGACTTGGGTTATGCGAAGCGATGGTCTGACCTGTGATGGCATCAACAACAATCCAAGCACGCGATGCAACCACGGGTTTTGAAATCGTTGAAACAGTGGCAACATCAACAACGGCTGGTGTCGATTTGGGTGCCGACATGCTCATGGTGGCAGGGGTAGAGTTATCGCTTGTAACGGTGCTTGGGGTTTGAGCAAGCAGTGGCAGGGGCATCGCGAGAGCTGAAGCACAAATCATTGACACACAGCGGTGGGGAAAACGATAAAACATAAGCACCTTCCGTCAAAACCAAATCAATGTGTCATCTTACAAGGACTTAAGCCGAGTCTGCACCAATTGGCGCAGTATCAACAATTTTCCATGAAAAAAATGACCCGCATTGGGAATGATGACAACAGGCATATCAATCGGGCGAGCCCAGCGCATGACCTCTTCAAGCGGCACCACATCATCATTCTCGCCGTGAACGATGAGCGCATCATCGGGGGCACGGGTGGTTTGATGATTGAAACGCAAAGCCGCTGACCCCGCCATGATCACCATGTCAGGCAAGTGTTGACCGTTCTTTTCCCAGTCAGCGTAAAGTTGTAATCCGATCGATGTGCCAAACGAAAACCCGCCCAGTACCCAATTGCCTGCGCAGACTTCGGGATAGCGTGATTTGAATTGTTCAACCAAAGCGGCCATGTCAGGGCGCTCGCCCCGACCCTCGTCAAACTGACCGCCAGACAGGCCAATGCCTCTGAAGTTTGGTCTGACAGCCAGCAAACCCTCTTGAACACAGGCGCGCGCAATCGTGGTGACAACTTTGTTGTCGCGCGTACCGCCTTGCGCGGGATTGGGGTGCAGCACCAGCGCCCAGCCTGTGGGTGTCGCATCTGGCCAGTCTAGGGCGCAGTCAATGGGGCCTGCCAGGCCATCAAAGGTCGTGATTTCAGTGTGTGCTGCCATGATTACCCAACAGTTTTGCGGCGCGCGCGATTAGTAACAAACTCATTTCGATGATGGGCGCACCTTGCTAACCCACTGCGCGACTTGATTGACAGCCTCATCGGTGGCTAAGCGTAACGCTTGGGCCCCACCCTCGGCTGTATTATCCTCAGCTTTGACGCTTTGCGTGACTCGGAACTGATCTAACACTTGGTTATTGGTGACCAAGACCACTTGTAGGGTTACCACCCCGTCGCTGGTTTGACCGTTGGCACTAAAAACCTGCTCAAACTGCAGCAAGGTGGTGCGCACTTGAGCCATCTCTGCATTGACCTCGACAGTCAACACGGGGCCCTGTCTTGAGAGCCGGTCAAACAGCCGCTCGCGCACCATCATGGCGGGTGGTGCAGTCCAGCGTACCGTGGCGTAGGCATTGGGCTGGCCGTTCAGACCGATGCGCCAGATCACCTTTTCTGATTGCAGTGTGCCGACCGTAGACACTGGGGCCACGCCAAGAGGTGCTTTTGAAACAATGTCGACAGGCGTTTGCTGCGGCGGTGAGCCCAAATCCAACAATTTAGGCGCTGGTGGCACGTTGCCAATGCCGCAACCGGCCAAGAGTAAACCCAAACAACTGGTGATCAATAAACGATTTAATGTCATGGGCTATTACCTAAATTAAAGCCCTCAAACCCAGGCTCTCCTGGGCCAGGACGCACTTGTGGCGCACCAAATAGAACCGATTGGGGGGCGCGCTCGAATTCTTGCGCAGTGGTGGTGAAAGATCGCGAGGCCTGCGAAATGCTTTCTATCATTTGACCGATCTGAGGTAGGGTCGATGATTGCAGTTGGGCTGCAGCGCGCTGCAGTTGCTTAAGACTGCCAGTGGCTTGTTGCAAAGGCCCGCTGGGACTGTTTAAAAAGTCGATGGTTTGTCCTGCCGCACTCGTGAGGGACTTCAGTTCAATGGCTGCCTGTTCAACGGTGCCAAGCGTGCCTTCTAGCCGCTGCACCAGCGCAGGCAGTGCTTTCAAGGTTGGCTCAAGTGCTGCGATCGATTGGCTTAGTGACGCGGTGAGCCATTCGGTATTTTTAAGAATCTGCCCAAAAGTCTTGGCGTTTTCAGCGGTGACGAATTGGTCCAGATGATCGAGCACCATTTCGCCGTCTTCGAGCATGCCGACCCCCGATTTCTGTAGTTTCTGAAAAAAGCCGGGGCGAACGGGGATAACGTAGGGCTGTTCTTGCGATGAGCTCACTCGAGTTGGCTCATTGCCATCATCACGTAGGTCAATGTTGGAGATGCCCGTGACGCCTTGTGTGCTGATCTCGGCCCAAGTGCCTTTGGTAATCGGGGTGTCGGGTAACACCCCGATGCTCAGCCGAATGGCACCGGGCAGTTTTTGGTCAATTTCTAACCCCTGCACCTGTCCCACTGCCATGCCTTGGTAACGCACCTGTGATTGTATCGACAGTCCACCGACGGGGAGTGTGGAAACGATTTCGTATGGGCTATAAGTCACGTCTTTACGTCCGAGCCAAATCGCGGTGATGGCTGCGGCGATCAAAAGCAGTAGGACAAAAATACCGGCGAGCAGCGCGTGACTTTTATTTTCCATGTGGCTGTGGGCTGGGTTCCTGAACTTGGTTTAATGGCTTTCTGGTGTTGTGCATTGCTCGCGTACCTCTATCACCATGAAAAAAAGCTTCGATAAATGGGTGATCAGTTTGCATCACAGCCTCAATCGTACCCTCTACCAGTACTTTTTTGTCGGCAAGTACAGCCACTCGCGTGGCCAAATCACGAATCGTATCTAGATCGTGCGTCACCATAATGACGGTAAAACCGAGTTGGCCGTGGAGCGCTTTGATCAGCGACACAAACTCATCGGCACGCTGAGGATCCAAGCCAGCGGTTGGCTCATCTAAAAAAAGTAGCTCTGGATCCAACGACAGCGCACGCGCCAAAGCCACCCGTTTGATCATGCCGCCAGAAAGATCCGATGGCATTAAGGCCGCGTCAGTTGGTGATAGCCCGACCCAAGCCAGGCGCATCATGACGACTTCTTTGATGAGTGACTCGGGCAAGGTACGCACCTCGCGCAAGGGCAAGGCGATGTTGTCGTAAACCGGTAGCGCAGAAAACAGCGCACCCGATTGAAATAACATGCCCCAACGTCGAGTCAGCGCAATTCGTGCGGCACCTTGGTATGACGCAATGGGCTCACCAAAAACATCAATCGCGCCGTGTCGAATGTCCTGTAAACCCAAAATAGCGCGTAGCAGTGTGGTTTTGCCCGAACCTGAGCCACCGACGATGGCCACGATTTCACCTTTGCAAACGGTCATGTTTAAGTGCTCGTGCACCACGTGACTGCCAAAAGCCGTGGTGACGTCTTTGACCACAATAACGGCATCTTTTTCGTTCTCGATGGCGGTGGCGGTGTTCGGTTGCGTAACCACCTTAAATCCTCATCTGGCTAAAAATGACCGCGTAGATCGCGTCAATCAGAATGACGCCTGTGATGGCGGTCACCACAGAGGTCGTCGTGCCGCGGCCCAGGCTTTCCGTGTTTGGTTCGATGCGTAAACCAAAATGGCAAGCCACCAAAGCAATCCAGATGCCGAAAGTCACGCCCTTGATCAGACCAATCCAATAGTTGGTTAACCCAACCGCGCGCGGCAACTCTTGCACAAACCACATGAACTGTAAGCCTAGCTCGTAATGCGCGGCCATCATCCCACCCAACAAAGCCATGGCATCAGTCCACAGGACGAGTAAGGGCATCACAATGGCCAATGCGATGACGCGTGGCAAGATCAATCGTTGGCCACGCGAGATGCCCATGACTGCCATGGCATCGAGCTCTTGCGTGACTCGCATCACCCCGATTTGAGCCGTGATGGCTGATCCTGAGCGCCCCGCCACCAAAATAGCCGCCAACACTGGCCCCAATTCCCGCACAATCGAAACGCCCAGCAATTTGACAATAAATTGGCCTGCGCCGAACAGAGCCAACTGTTGCGCTGACAGGTAGGAAATCACCACCCCAATTAAAAAGCCAACCAGCGCGGTGATGCCCAAGGCTTGGGCACCCGCTCGAAAAATTTGGGCTGAGATTTCACGCCAAGGGCCATTAAGGGGGCGCGCCAAAAGCACCAAAAAGTCCAACACCAGATTGCCCGCTAAGCCTAGTAATAGACGGCCATGGTGCATGCCGAGCAAGAGCCCCGCACCCAATCGCCGTAACCCCTCAAATGAGTCAGTGGTGGGGGCAGGCATGCGCTCAGGTAACTCGGTTGCCATCATCTTAAAAAGGGTGGCTTGACTCACGGTGAGTGACAAACCTTCAGGCACCTTAGCTTGCCAGCGCTGCCAGAGCAATTGCGCCCCCACAGAATCCAGTACGGTATTGGGGTCTATGGCCCACGAAGCGGTGGTCGGCACGGAACGCAACAAACGTTGTCGGCGAGCGACCTCGCCTTTGGCTGAAAGTGCTTGCACATTCCAACACCCAGCAATCAGCCAATGCTGCCCTTGATCAGACAAGGGTTTGGATTCACTTTGGTTAACAGCAGCGGTCATGTGGGATACTGAGTCGTTTAAAAAATCATCATCAGACATCTGTTATAGCCCATCATGCCAATCACCGCAGTGTCAGTGTTGCCTGAGCCGCTCGCCTTAACGGTCGATCTAGGGCATGCCTTGCCCCATTTTGCCAATGTTGATTGGCAATCGTCGGTGGCCTCGACCAACCAATCCTTGATGGCGCAGGTGCGCCAATCCAGCCCAAACGGTGACATGGGTTGGCCACGATTGTTAGGTGCTCACCATCAAACAGCTGGACGTGGGCGAGCGGGACGCCCTTGGCAAGATCAGGGCGGTCAAGCGTTGATGTTTTCTTGCGGTTTTAAAACCGATTTGAGCTTGCCGCAGCTTACTGGCCTGGCCCCAGCACTCGGTATTGCCAGCGCTGAAGCGGTGCGCGAACAGTTGTTGGTAGCGGGTGCTAAGCCCGAGGTGATCGGCGCGCTTCGCGTGAAGTGGCCCAATGATTTGATGTTGGCCGATGCCAAGTTAGCTGGCATTTTGGTCGAGTCAGTGCTCAGACAATTGCAAGAGGGGCAGCAGCAACCCAAGCCTGTTTTGTATTTGGTGGCGGGCATGGGATTGAACGTATCGGGTCATCATCAGTTGTCTAGCGCGCTCGGTCGAGCGGTCGCTGATTTGTCACAAGTGGGTGTTCGGCTGGACTTGGTGGCACTTGTCGCCGCTTTGGCCCGGGCTTGGCAGGCGGTGCTAGACACATTGGCCTGTGACGGATTCACACCATTTGTCGATAGAATCAAACCCATCGATTATTTGCAAGGTAGAACCATTGATGTTGTGCAGCAAGATGTGGTCCTTCATACGGGTTGCGCCATGGGCGTGACCGACCAGGGCGCTTTGGCCTTGGCATTGGCCAGTGGTGATATTGAGCCCGTGATGGTGGGTGACGTTTCCATTCGTTGGCAGTCGCTTGACGCGCGATCCGATGGTGTTGGAGGCACGCCATGAAACTGTTGGTTGATGTCGGCAATACCCGTGTCAAAATGGCGGTGCTTGAAAAAAACGCACTGCGCTTGGTCGCGGCTTTGCCAACCCAAGATGCTTCGCTGATGCGCCAGGCCTTGGATGAGCAAATCGCAAAACTTGGCGCTATCGAGGCAGCGTGGGGCGTGTGCGTTGGGCATTTGGCAGTGGCCCATTGCGTTGAAGCGGCGCTGCCATCCAACCTCACCTTGCAATGGGTGCAATCCACAGCCAAGGCAGCGGGTGTGGTCAATCGCTACCCCGAGCCCCATCAGCTTGGCACTGACCGATGGGTCGGTGTCATTGGGTTGACACGCCATTTTCAGTTTGATGGGGGCCAAGGTGGGTCTGCGGTTTTGGTGAATTTTGGTACGGCGACCACGATTGACACGTTGGGATCAGACAAAGCGTTCCGTGGCGGTTTGATACTGCCCGGTTTGGCGATGATGCAGAGCGCTTTGGCCCAAGGCACGGCGCGCCTACCGCAGGCGAGTGGCGAGGTGGTGGATAATCCCGTTGGCACCACCAGCGCTATTGCCAGTGGTATCGCAGCAGCTCAAATTGGTGCTGTAAAGCGCCAGCTTGAAATCGCACAACGAGATGACCGACAGACGCCCATGCTTTGCGTCAGCGGTGGCGCCTATGAGAACATCCGAGTGGCGTTACTACACAGCGTGACAGGTGTGCCTATCCATCATTTGCCCTTGGTGGTCTTGGATGGCCTGGCAGTCTTGGCTCAAGAGACTGACCACACAAGCGGTTAAACTACACCCCATGAAAGCCTTTTGCATCCTACTACTCGCAGTCAACGTGCTGGTCTTCGGACTCGGCGATGGTTGGTTTGGTCATCCACGCACCGAAATCGGTCGCTCGCCTGCCATGCTAAGTTCACAGCTCAATGCGCAAGCCCTGACGGTTTCGCCGGGTCAGCTACAAGCTCGGTAAGGGCTTGGACAATTCTCTGCGTGGCGCCCACGTGACCAGAAACCCAAGCTTTGCCGGTTAAGCCGACTGTTTTTGCTGACTCAGGATCTTGTAACCACAGCACGGCTCTCTGAATGGCTTGTTCAGCAGTACTGACTTGCATCAGGGCGCCAGCCGTCACAGCACCTTCAACCGCATGGGCGAAGTTGCGGGTGTGTGGCCCAACAATCACGGGTGTGCCAATGGCGCACGCTTCAATGAAGTTTTGTCCGCCGTGGTTCTCAAAGCTGCCACCAACAACCGCCACATCCGCTACCCCATAGAAAAACGGCATCTCGCCCATGGTGTCACCAAGCACGACATCTAGTTTTTCAAGGGCCGCATCACTTTGTGGGTCAGCGCCCAACATAGACCAACGCGCGTAGCGAAGCTTGTGGGCATCAAGCAGGCGTGCTGCGTCGTCAAAGCGTTGATGGTGTCGGGGAATCAAAATGTACAGCGGCCTGTGGCCGTCGAGCTGGGGTTTTAAATTAGCGGCTATCAAGGGCACGAACAGTTTGTCTTCGCCTTCGCGTGTGCTGGCAATGGTGATCACGGGTCGGTTGAGTCTTGTGCGCCAATGGGCGCCAGCCTCTACCGCAACGAGTGGCACTTCAATATCAAACTTCAGATTGCCTGAAACAATGATCTCTGACACCCCACTGTCAAAAAGCCGTTGACCGTCTTCAGTGGTTTGTGCCAAGGCCAATCGAAGTTCGCCATATGTGTCGTGCAGCAACCCACCAAACAGACGGTTGATCCAAACCGCTTGCTTAAGTGACCGCTCAGACAGCCGCGCACTCACCAACACCACGGGCACACGAGCCGTGTGAGCACTGTGCACGAGGTTAGGCCAGACTTCGCGTTCCACTAGCAACGCCAATCGTGGCTCGAAGTGCTTAAGAAAGCGTCGCATGGCGCTTGCCAAGTCGTAAGGCACCCATTGTTGGCGCACTCGGCCATCATGGAGTTCTTGCGCAAGCAGTCGTTGCCCTTCAGCGCGTCCGGTTGGCGTGAAGTGGGTGAGTAACACGGTGTCGCCTTTAAGAACCATGGCCTTGATTAAGGGCGCCGCGGCACGGACTTCGCCCACGCTTACCGCGTGTATCCAAACGGGTGCCACACCATCCCAAGGCTGTGGATAGTATCCAAAACGCTCAGCGGCTAGCGCCTGCCAATCGTGTTGGCTAGCGCGGCCTCGCCACATCAACAGCCCCAAGGCCAGCGGCGCAACCATGATGAGCAACAGCGAATAAATCCAGCGTGCAAACACGTCAAGTTTTCCTTTTGGCAGGTTTGAATGATTTCAAGTATACGAAAGGCCACAGGCAACAGCGCCAATGCGCTCAGTTAGGCGCCAAGCGAGGACAAAACGAGGACAAGGCGGCACGCAGCGCCTCTAACACCTCATCTTGGCTAGGCGAGCGATTTTGGTCGCCCAAGCTCGCCACAAAACCGCGACCTTCAACCGGGGTTATGGCCGGTGTTGAGGCCTTGTAAATACCAATCGTGTCCGTCCCAAGCGCAGCTGCCAAGTGCGTCAAGCCGCTGTCTAAGCCGACCATCACGCGGGCGTTAGCCAGCAAAGCGGCCAGTTCAGTGAGCGAACTTTTTGGGGTAACGACGGCATCGGGCCGGGCTTCAATCAAGGCCTGCGCACGGACCCGTTCGTTGTCGTTTCCAGCAAGCAGTTGCAAGCCCAAACCATGTGTTTGTAGCGCATCAAAAACCGCTTGCCAATCTGGGGCTGGCCAGAGCTTATCGTCACGACTCGCCGAAGGCATGATGACCGCATAAGGCGCTGTGGGTGCATTGATAGCCAAGTGATCCAACCCAAAATCAGGCTCGCCAGTCACAGCGTAACCAAATGTGGCTGCAGCCAGCAAACGTTGACGGATAACCGCGGGTTGGTGAAAGGCCACGGGGTGCTTTACATCATAAAAAAGCGAGCACAGCGACTCTTGGGTTGAGGTCCAACTCAGGCCGTGCTTCACACCTCGGGCGGCACGCACAAATCCAATCGATTTGAGTAGTCCCTGCATGTCGAGCACGATGTCGTAGTTCACCGATTGCAAGCGATCAACAGCGGCTTTTCTTTCAGAACGGGTCGCCGCTGACCACCAAGAGCGTCGCCAGCGGCGATGCGCAACCACAATGGTGTCTTGCACCGCCTTGTGCCAACGCGGTATTTCGGCAAAGTTTTCTTCCACCACCCAATCAATCACAGCATTCGGGACGTGTCGTTCAATGTCTGTAATCGCCGGCAACATGTGAATCAGGTCACCGAGTGATGAGGTTCGAACGATCAAGATCCTCATGGTTGCAAAGTGATCTTTGCCAGAACGTGATCAACACCGACTTGCCAGTTCGGTAGCATTTCGCCTTGGTCTGCAGCAGCGGCGCCGCCAAAGGCCTGCTGCCATTTGCGGGTGTCTAGGCGTGAGTTCATGGGGCGTGTGGCCGCCACGGGGTAGTCTTGAGCGGCAATACCCGCAATGGCGTCGTCTTTGATGCGAATGGGCCAGCCCAGCGCCCTGGCGCGCGAGATCACGTGTTGGGCGTAGCCGTGCCAGCTGGTGTGGCCACTGGCCGCAAGGTGATAGAGCCCCCAACGAGGATCGTGAGCGCCATCGCCCCTGATTAAACTTGAAAGAGCGGTGTGAGTGCTTTGAGCAATCAGCTCGGCTGACGTTGGCGCCCCGAGTTGATCGTCGACAACACTTAAAGCATCGCGCTCTTGAGCCAGTCGCAACATGGTTTTAAGAAAGTTTTGCCCGTGCGCACCGAAAACCCAGCTGGTTCGCAAAATCAAGTGTGGGCCGTTTGCCGCCTGAATTGCCTTTTCGCCGGCCAACTTGCTGCGTCCGTAAACTGACAATGGGCCCGTCAGATCGTCTTCTGTGTATGCGCCAACGCGCTTGCCGTCAAACACATAGTCGGTTGAATAATGCACCATTGGCAGACCGTGCGAGGCCGCGACCGTGGCCATGATGCCAGGCGCAAGCGCATTGATGTCGTAAGCGAGCGATTCTTGCGACTCAGCCCGATCAACAGCCGTAAACGCGGCCGCGTTGATGATGGCACAGGGTTGTTGCGCTTCGATGGCCGCGTGTAATTTGTCAGCCAAACGATCCAAGTCGCTAAGGTCAAGCCCCAGGCGGTCATAGCCGATAGGTTGAAAGTCAGGCGCCAATTGTTGGACCAAAGCATGGCCTACTTGGCCTTGGCAGCCGGTGATTAAAACGCGCTGAGGAGTGTGTTCAGACATGGCGGCATTGTAAGACCGAAACGTTTTAAGCCCAACCTATCTTATTAAACCTAAATCGCGAAGGTAATCACGCCGACGGCCAGAAGTAGCCAAAGCGATATGCGTTTGATTTGGTTGGCGTAGTTTTTTAACGCCTTGGCAAACAAATAGGCGCCAAGCGCGGTGGCCATCAGGTAAAGCGGCAATAGCGTGCCGATGTAACCAAACTGATACGGTTGCATCGCGCCTTGAATCAGCAGCAGGGTCACGGCGGTGAGTTGCGTGAAGGCAAAGAACACCGTAAAAAAGATGCGAAAGTCCACGGGAGAGAAGCCTTTGGCAGACAGCATATACAACACAAACGGTGGGCCTCCAATGCCAGCAACCGAGGTCAACATGCCACTGGTGATGCCGGCGATGCTGTCTTGAAGTCTACCCCGTGGGCCTTTGTAGCACCAGCCCGTTAAGAGCACAAGTGACAACACAATCACCACACCAGCCACAATATGTCGAAACATGGCGGCGTCTAAGCCGGAAAGCACATAGCTGCCAATTGGGATGCCCAGCAATGCTGAAGGCACCATGCGCCAGATCAAGGGCCAATCGATGCTTTTCCACATTCCCGGCAACAACTGAAAGGTGCTTGCGAAGTTCAACAAAATCACCACCACTACCACGTCTTTTGGGGGCAAGTAGAGGCTAAAGATGGGGGCGAGCAACAGACCGCCGCCAAACCCAGCAAAGGCTCGCATAGTACCACCGACAATTGTCGTGAGCACCATAACGGCAAACATCGTGACACTGGGAAACAACAAAAACCAAAGATCAGCCATGTGCGGTCGCTAGACTGATCTCTGGGTGTGCGCAGTCGCGCCAGTCACTATCGGCCCTTAAAGACGGGAGCACGCTTTTGGGCAAACGCTTGCTTACCCTCCTGATAGTCCTCACTGGCAAAGCAACTCAGTACCATCTCGCGCATTTTTTCCATGTCGATTTCAGACGGCACGTCTTGGAAACGCCGAATCATGTGCTTGCCCACACGCAACGTTAGGGGCGCATTGGCAGCGATACGATCCAAATGCTCACGCACGGTTTGCTCAAAGGTGTCTTCGGTCGCTAAGTGCTGGATCAAACCCATTTGTTGGGCTTCTTGGGCGGCAATCCGGCGCGCCGACAAAAAGATGTCCAGCGCGTTGGCTGGACCGGTGGCGGTCACCAAGTTGCGAATCGCAGTCAATCGATAGCCCAAACCCATTTTGCCGGCTGGAATTGAAAACGAGCTGTTGTCGCAAGCAATCCGAATATCGCAACATAGGGCCAAGTTCAAACCGCCCCCGATGCAGTAGCCCTTAATACGGGCCACTGTGGGTTTCGAGTAGTTGTAGATGGCGTTTTGAGCGCCTTCAGCGACTCGCTCATATTCGGCCACTGCGTCGACTGATGAGCGTAGTTTTTCGAATTGAGAGATGTTGGCACCGCTAACAAAAGCTTTTTCACCAGCACCCGTCAGTACAACGACACGGATTTCATCGTCATTCTCAAAAGCCTTGAGTGCGGGCTCAACGGCAGCCCACATGTCCAAAGACATGGCGTTGTGTTTGGCAGGGTCGTTAAAAGTGATCCAGCCTTGCCCGCCACGCTTTTCAACGATGACATTGTTTGTTGAGTTGTCCATGCGCGATTAATTTCCAAATAGGTTGCGGTATCCGTTTATACCGTTTTCTAGGTGATCACGCATGGCTTGGCGGGCGGCGTTGGCATCTTGCTTTTCGATGGCTTGCACAATACGCTCATGCTCGGCATGGATTTCAAGGATGCGCGGTGTGCCTGAACTTCTGAAGCGCAAGGTGCGGACCGCATCGCGGATGACAGAGCTCAAATGACCCATGATGCGAACAAAATATGGGTTGTTTGAGGCTTGCGCAACTGCCAAATGAAAATCGACTGCTGAATTGGCACCAGCTTCCCAGTCCTCTGCTGGGTGATCGTCTTGCTTGAGGGCTTCTTTGAGCGCTTCAAGTTGTGCGGTGTTGCGATGAGTGGCGGCCAAAGCGGCAGCACCCGACTCAATCTCAACGCGTAAGCGGTAAACATCAATCAATTGCTTAAAATCCAGCAGATCGTCTTGCTCGACTTCAAAGGGGCGGTTGGCCAGGTCACGTTTGACGAATGTGCCCACACCATGGCGTGTCTCAACCAAGCCAGTCAACTTTAAACGGGCGATTGCCTCGCGAACCACGTTGCGGCTGACGCCAAACTGTGCGCCTAGTGCTTGCTCGGTTGGTAGGCGCTGGCCTGGGCCAAGCGTCTCTTTTAGAATACGGTCACGCAGCTGTTGCGCAATTTCATCGGCTAAATTCTCGGGGCGTCCAAGGCTTTCAAAAGCGGCGACCGGTTTGTTCATGGCTTGGCGGCGTGATTCGCGGCTGTGCACGATGCGTCCTAGCCCGTTCATTGTTTGTCTCCCGCGATCGAGCGAGTCAGGCAAGCAACAGATACGGTAATAATTTCCCTCATTTGATCCCCCTGTGGTTTTTGATTAGGCCGAGCTTTTGAAAACTCTTGCTTCAAATCATATACACAATTTGGCAATGTACGGACAATGCTTCTGGCCCTTTTTTGGTATCAAAAGAGCTGGTTTGGTACAATTAAAACACTTAGGAAAGTGAGCAAACATGATTATTGTTACAGGCGGCGCGGGTTTTATAGGTAGTAATTTTGTACACACTTGGTTGTCACTTTCGGACGAGCCAGTGCTCAATCTCGACAAGCTGACCTATGCCGGCAACCTAGAAAATCTATCGAAATTTCAATCAGATAGCAGATACCATTTTATGAGAGGGGATATTGGTGACCGCGAATTGGTTGCGCGCTTGCTGCAAGAGCATCAGCCCCGTGCGGTGATTAATTTTGCTGCTGAATCACATGTTGACCGATCGATCCACGGGCCTGGCGAATTCATCGAAACCAATGTGAACGGCACATTCCACCTGCTGGAATCGGTCCGTGGGTTTTGGCAGTCATTGTCCGCACAACCGCAAACAGCCTTCCGATTTCTGCATGTTTCGACCGATGAGGTCTATGGCACCTTGTCGCCCACCGATCCTGCTTTTAGCGAAACCAACCCGTTTGAGCCTAACAGCCCTTATGCGGCCAGCAAAGCGGCCTCGGATCATTTGGTTCGCGCTTGGCACCACACTTATGGCTTGCCTGTGCTGACCACCAACTGCAGCAACAACTACGGGCCCTATCATTTCCCGGAAAAGTTGATCCCATTGGTCATCCTGAATGCATTGGCAGGTAAACCACTGCCCATTTACGGTGATGGCCAGCAGGTCCGAGACTGGCTGTATGTTGAAGATCATGCGCGCGCCATCATTCGTGTCTTGCAAGACGGTCGCGTGGGTGAGACGTACAACATTGGTGGTCATAACGAAAAAGCAAACCTCGAAGTGGTTAAAACCATCTGCCAGCACTTGGATGCCTTAAGGCCTCGCGCCGATGGCAAGCCCTATGCCGATCAGATGACATTTGTGAAAGACCGTCCCGGGCACGACCGTCGCTATGCCATTGATGCGAGTAAGATTTCGGCAGAATTGGATTGGTCACCTGAAGAAACCTTTGAGTCTGGCTTAGAAAAAACAGTGCATTGGTATTTACAAAACCCAGCTTGGGTACAAAATGTCACTAGCGGTGACTATCGACAGTGGGTAGAAAAGCAATATGGCTAACAACACTCAAACCGCACGCCGTGGCATTATTTTGGCTGGCGGCTCAGGCACCCGTCTCTACCCCATTACGCAGACTGTTTCTAAGCAGTTACTGCCCATCTACGACAAGCCCATGGTGTATTACCCCTTGAGCACCCTGATGCTCGCGGGTATCCGAGACGTACTCTTGATTTCCACCCCGCAAGACACCCCGAGGTTTGAGGCCTTGTTGGGCGACGGCAGCCAATGGGGCATGAACATTCAGTTCGCGGTTCAACCCTCACCGGACGGTTTGGCGCAAGCCTTCATTATTGGCCGCTCGTTTGTGAATGGCGGCCCGAGCGCCTTGGTACTTGGTGACAACATCTTTTACGGCCACGACTTGGTGAAGTTGCTAGGAAGTGCCAATGCCCAGCCCAATGGGGCGACTGTCTTCGCTTATCACGTGCACGATCCTGAGCGTTATGGTGTGGTGGCCTTTGATGGCCAACAGCGCGCCGTGAGCCTAGAAGAAAAGCCTGCGCAACCTCGCAGTAACTATGCGGTGACGGGACTTTACTTCTACGACAACACCGTCTGCGATATTGCCCGCGACATCCAACCCTCGGCCCGTGGTGAACTTGAGATCACAGACGTCAACCTGCAATACCTCAAGCGCGAGCAGTTGACGGTTGAAATCATGGGCCGTGGTTATGCCTGGCTCGACACCGGCACACAAGACAGCTTGCTTGAGGCATCGAGCTACATTGCGACCATTCAAAAGCGTCAAGGCCTGATGGTCTCTTGCCCAGAAGAAATCGCGCTGCACAACGGTTGGATTGATCGCGAACAAGTTGAAAAGCTAGCCGCGCCCTTACAAAAAAACAGCTATGGCCAATACCTTTTGCGCCTGGTTTCACAGCGTTAAGCCAGGCCCCCTATGCCCTATACCGTCCAAAACACCGCCTTGCCTGATGTCTTGTTGCTCACCCCCAAATTGTTTGGGGATGATCGGGGCTTTTTCTTCGAAAGCTTTAATCAGCAAGATTTCGAATCAGCCACCGGGCTTGAGGTCTCGTTTGTGCAAGACAATCACAGCCGTTCGGCCAAACACGTGCTGCGTGGTTTGCATTTTCAGGCACAGCACGCCCAAGGCAAGTTGGTGCGGGTGACTTCTGGCGAAGTGTTTGACGTGGCCGTCGATGTGCGGCCAGGGTCGGCGACCTTTGGTCAGTGGGCCGGCCATCATTTGTCTGAGCACAACAAGCAGCAACTTTGGGTGCCGCCTGGTTTTGCCCATGGCTTTGTGGTGTTAAGCGATGTGGCCGAGTTTCTTTACAAGACGACCGACTATTACTACCCCGCCTTCGAGAAGGCACTCTACTGGGCTGATCCCGCGATCGGCATCGAATGGCCCATCGCAGCCCAACCCCTGCTGTCAGTCAAGGACCAAGCCGATCAAGCGCTGTCACTTGAGCAACTGAGAACTGAACAAGGTCAATCAGCAAAGGGCAACACCTGATCGGCGTCGAATCATGAGCCATGCATTGCCCACAAAACATTGTGTGGTCGCCATCTCTTCACACGGTTTTGGTCACTTGGCGCAAGTGGCGCCTGTTTTGAATCAATTCACGTCTGAAATAACCCAAACTGACCCCAGCCCCAACCCCAACCCCAACCCAGTCGCCCCATCCATCCGGTTCACCCTGCGCACCAAGCTGCCAGCCCTGCATATGGCCCGGCGCGTGCGTGTGCCGTTTGCCATCGATGTGGTGTCAGACGATTTTGGCATGCAGATGTACAGCGCTTTAGAATCCGATCTACCAGCCAGCTTGCGTCGCTATCAGGCTTTACATGCCGATTGGACACGGCATGTGGATCAGGTGGCAGAACAATTGGCTGAGCAAGCCGCGGATTTGGTGTTTGCCGATATCCCTTATCTGACCTTGGCGGGTGCTTCCCAGGCGGGCGTCACCGCAGTGGCCATCTGTTCGCTAAATTGGGCTGACATTTTGGTGCAAAGTGTGCGCGCTTGTCCGGCGGCTTTGAGCCAAGCCGGTATGGGCTTGCAAACATTTGAGCGCATCTTACAGACCATGCGTGACGCCTATGCCAGTGCGGCGGTTTTTCTGCAGCCCACTCCGAGCATGTCAATGGTTGGACTCGCCAATGCCCGTTCGATCGGTGTGGTTGGCGAACCCCCACCCAAGACTTGTCCAGAGACTGTGATCCGATGGGTAGAGAGAATCCACCAGAAAGAAAACAATAAACAAACTCGTGACCCATGGTTGGTCTTGGTCAGCATGGGTGGTATTCCCACCGAACTGCAACCCGCGGCTTGGCCGACCCATTGCAACGGTAGAGCGGTGATTTATTTGGTGACAGCAGCGCTCGCCAACCAGCACCCACACGCTGTGGTGGTCGACGGCCATGCGCCGACCTACCAAGCCTTGATTGCGGCCAGCGATGTGGTGTTAACCAAACCGGGCTACGGCACCTTTGTTGAGGCATGCGCAGCTGGCACGCCGATCTTGTCTGTGGCGCGTGCAGATTGGCCAGAGAGTGACGCTTTAATGCGTTGGGTGAGCGACAGTGGCCATGTCCAAACCATCACACACGGTCAGTTGACAGCCGGTGATTTCTGCACAGCCTTAAGTGTGCTGCTTAATAGAGGGCGATCCGAACCGATCGAAATGACCGGTGCTGCCACTGCCGCGCAAACCATTCGAGGTCTTATTACCCCCTAGCGCCAGAGTGGCAGTTGAGGCAGAGGCGGGTCTTCGCCGGGGATAACCAAGCCGCTGGCCCGAACGCCCAGTAACCGAATACGATCGTGCCAGACCACGCGCTTCAAACAATCCGACACCGCATCGCGTATGTCACGGGCCTCTGCGATGGCTTCCGGCACGGTTAAATCACGCGTCACCACAGAAAAGTCGGCAAACTTGACTTTGATGCCAACGGTTTTGCAGCGGCGTTGCTTGTGTGCCAAGTCCTCGGCCACCCGCTGGCAAAGATCATCAACCATACGAGTCAGGGCCTCGCGGTCGTGTTTGACGTGTAAGTTAGACGCGAGCGTTGATTCCCGGCTCAGCGACTTGGGATCGCGGTAGGTCACCACCGGTCGATCGTCAATGCCGTGTGAAGCCTCATGCAACCATTGCCCCATTTGACGCCCAAAAGCTTGTTGCAGGTCAAGCATTGGTGTCTGAGCCACATCACCAATAGTGTGAATGCCCAGTTCTGCGAGCTTGAGGGTGGCTTTGGGGCCGATACCGTTGACCTTGCTTGCGGCCAGTGGCCAGATGCGCGTTGTGATTTCTTCAGTGCTAAGCAAAGTCAAACCATCGGGTTTGTCCAAATCAGAGCAGATTTTAGAGAGTAGTTTGTTGGGGGTGATCCCAATTGAACAAGACAAGCCAGTGGCATCAAATACGGATTGTTTGATGCGTCTTGCTAACGCCAAGGTGTCTGAATCAAGATCGCTCAGGTCAAGATAGATCTCATCGATGCCCCGATCTTCCATGATGGGCGCGACTAAGGCCACGGCTTGCTTAAAGCGGCGTGAATAGTCGCGGTAGGCCTCAAAGTTGGCGGGCAACAAGATAGCCTCTGGGGCTAACTTGGCGCTTTGCATCAGCCCCATCCCAGAAAACACGCCGAGCGCACGGGCCTCGTAAGTTGAGGTCGTGATCACGCCGCGTCCGGCGTACTGTCCCAGGCGGCCGTACTGCCATTGGCCCGTTTCATCAACGAATGGCGCGGGCACGTTCTTGCCACCTACCACCACGGCGTGACCTTTGAGCTGCGGGTAGCGCAACAACTCAACCGATGCAAAAAAAGCATCCATGTCTAAATGGGCGATTCGGCGTGCAAGCGTCATGTTGGCTTAACGAACAACAGCGTGACTGGTTCCGTGTTGGGCAAGATCCCTGAGTGTATAGTCGCCTTGACACAAAACACGGAAATCCGATGAGCACCAACCGTCAATTATCAGCACAAATTATCGATCAAGTGTTTAAAGCCATTGCGTTGAATCGCGCCCCCGGCTATCACTTTTGTGGCAACTTTTTGGGTCTTACCTTCGAAGGCGTTGGTGGTGGTCATGCGCGTGTGACCATGCCTGCACAGTCAGCCCTCATCGATGGCAAAGGCTGCGTGGATCTCTGTGCCTTAACCGTGTTGGCTGATTTTGCGTTGGCTAATGCGGTGCGTGCGGCCGCCACGCCAATAGCACGCCTGGCAACCGTATCACTGAATCTCCAACTGACTGGTGAGCGGCTCACGGGTGATCTTGTGGCACACGGTGAACTGGAAGGATTTTTTGCCCAGTCAACGGGCCGCCTTGGCATGAGCCGCACACGAATTGTGGCGGGCGACAAAGTGGTGGCGTTTGGCACGGGTACCTTCATGGTCCTGCCCGCACCCAAAGGCCAGACTTTGCATCCCATTCCATGGATTGAGCAACCCGCGCCCGATTTGCCGCGCCCGGCCATCGAGACGCTTTCACCGTCTGAGCGCGAGATTGTTGATCGCAGTCAACAGGCCTTAGAAAACTGGGCCCATGCCGATCAAGCACCCAGTTTCTGGTTCCTCTTGTTGGGTGCTGATGTCCAACACACCCCACAAGGCGCCAAAGCAGTGCTCACCAATGGACCGCACGTGGGCAATCGGGTGGGGCACGTGCAAGGCGGCGTTACCTTGGGCCTGGCGTTGATATCTGCCAATGCGGCTTTGGGCGATCAATGGCGTTGCACGGGTGTGAACGCAAGCTACGTCAGCCCGGGGCTTGGCACAACCTTATTGAGTGAGAGCACCATCACGCATCGCGGCCGATTGACTGCCGTCTCGCGCACCCACGTGCTAAGTGCAGACGGTAAAGTGGTGCTTGATGTGATGACGCACCACGCCCGCGTGAACTAAACTAATCGCAGTTTTGCGGCATGCCGGATTACACGGTTAACCCAATATTTGAACCCTATTCAAGGACATCCATGTCTTCAAACTCCTCGATGACTTACACCCCCGTGGTTCTATGCGGCGGCTCGGGTAGTCGTCTCTGGCCCTTGTCGCGCGCTGGGTTTCCCAAGCAGTTTCTGGTGTTACAGGGCACACAAAGTTTGTTTCAACAAAGTGTTGCGCGTTTAACTGGGCTGGCGAGCCCGTTACTGGTGGCGGCTCAACCTTTGATTGTGACCAACGAGTCGCATCGGTTTTTGGTGGCAGAACAGTGGCGTGAGCTTGACGTTGGCACCGATGCCTTATTGTTACTTGAGCCCGAAGGGCGCAACACCGCACCGGCTATCACCCTCGCGGCAAAGGCGGCGATCGCAGCAGCACCGGCTGATATAGATCCCATCTTGGTGGTGTCACCCGCGGACCAAGTGGTCACGGATGGTGTTGCCTTCGCTCAGGCGCTAACGCGCGCCATAGAACGGGCCCAAACCGGTGCGCTGGTGGTACTTGGCGTGCCACCGTCTAGCCCTGAAACCGGTTATGGCTACATACGGCGCGGTGCACAAGTCGTCGCCAGTGAGGCTTATCCCGTCATTCAGTTCACAGAAAAGCCAGACCTAGAGACCGCTCAGCAGTACTTGGCCAGCGGCGAATACGCATGGAATGCCGGCATTTTTGTGGTGCGAGCCAGCGTTTGGCTAAAGGCCATCGAGCGCTTCGCGCCCGAAATCAGCCATCATGTGAACGCGTCTTGGGCTGGTGCAGCGGTTGATCATCAATTTGTACGGCCACTATCTGAGGCCTTTTTAGCCGCGCCTGCCATCTCGGCGGACTATGCGGTGCTCGAGCGATGCCCAGGCAGCGAATTTTCGATTGAAGTTGTGGCACTTGACGCCGGTTGGAGCGACTTGGGCGCGTGGGATGCGGTTTGGCAGCTCAGTGAGAAAGATCGGCAGGGTAACGTGACCGTTGGTGATACGGTGGTCATTGACACCAAGAACTCGTTGATTCATGCCAGCCACAGGTTAGTGGGTGCCGTCGGTGTTGAGGATTTGGTGATTATTGAAACCGCTGATGCGGTGTTGGTGGGTCATCGTGACCAAGCCCAGCAGGTCAAGGCCATCGTCGAGCGACTGTCGAGTCAAAAGCGTGAAGAACATCAGTTGCACCGCAAAGTGCACCGGCCATGGGGTTGGTATGACAGCATCGATGAGGCCGATCGTTTTAAGGTCAAGCGCATCATGGTCAAGCCAGGCGCTAGTTTGAGCCTTCAAAAACACCATCACCGCGCAGAGCACTGGATCGTGGTGCAAGGCACGGCTGAAATCACCTGTGGCGACAAAGTCATGGTCTTAAGTGAAAACGAGTCGACCTATATCCCTCTCGGTGAGATTCATCGCCTGGCCAATCCTGGCAAAATTCCATTGGAAATCATTGAAGTTCAATCGGGTAGCTACCTGGGTGAGGACGATATCGTCAGGCTCCAAGACAATTACCAGCGCGCGGGTCGTTAGCCTGGTCGTTGGTTTTTTTTTCGAGCAATTCATGGTGTTTGATAGAGTGCCGAGTGCGCGGCCTCTTTCACCGCTTGCGTCAGGGCGGCAGCGGCGTTGGGTTCTTTTTCCCAGTGTTGCCAGTACAGCGGCACTGTTAAACACTGGTTAGGCAACACTTCAACCACATCGCCGGCGAGAGCGAACGGTCTGGTTGGCATATCCACCACCATCCCCCAACCCAGCCCCAAAGCAATAGCACGCTCAAAGGCGTCTAGCGCTGGTACAAAGTGTTTGGGGTAAAGCGGTTGGCGCAGTTCAAAGTATTTCGCCAAAAAACGATCATGCATGGCGTCTTTGCGATTGAACACCACGGCTGGTTGGGCCAGTAAGCGGTGAATCGACAACCGACCTGTTGATGTCAAGCATCGCGCCAACCATTGCTGATTGGCCACTGCGCGGTAGCGTAGGGCACCGATCGGTTCGGCCAAGCAGCCCTGAATGGGTTGCGCCAAGGTGGTGATGCAGCCGATCACATCGCCAGTTTTTAGTGCCTCATGGGTATGGTCTTGGTCATCAATGACCACGTCAAGCAACAATTGGTGTTTGGTTAATGCCAAATGAACGCCTGGCAAAAACCAAGTGGCCAAGGAGTCTGCGTTGATGGCCACGCGCAACGTTTGCCAGCTTGAGCGGCTACGCCCACCACGCCCTGTGCGCGGGTTCAGTTTTAACGTTTCGCGTAGGTCTTGATCAAGCAACTGTGAGCGTTGACTGTAAGCAAGCAGCGATTGGCCTTGTGGCGTGAGGCGCAATGCTTTGCCTCGGATTAAAACAAGCGAACCAATGGTGGCCTCTAAGGCCTTGATGCGTTGTGTGATGGCGGCCGGTGTTAAGCCAAGCGCACGCGCCGCCGCTAAAAAGCTACCTTCGGCGTGAACAGCAACCAGTGCTTGCAAATGTTTGGGATCAATCATCTCGTCAATTAAAAATAAATTAATTAATTAAACTAATTATTAATTATATTTAATAAATGTGGGCAGTGCGTCATGATGCTCAACATCTTTTGCAATCTTTTGCTTTTTTGAGGTTGAAGTTCATGGCTAGTGCACCCTTTCCTTTGGCGACTTTCTCGGCTGGATTTTTTCTGAGTATTTCTCTCATCATGGCAATCGGTCCACAGAACGCACATCTTTTGCGCATGGGGCTTAAGCGTCAGCACTTGTGGTTGACGGCGGGCGTCTGCGCCTTGGCTGACATGGTGTTAATTACCACGGGTGTTTACGGCTTAACGGCCATGACGTTGGCGCTGCCTTGGTTGCGCACCGTGCTGTTGACAGCAGGGGTGACATTTTTGTTGGTATACGGTGCGCTGGCTGCCAAGCGAGCGGGGCATGGATTTTTGAGGCGTCGACAAATATCGGCTAGCGCTCAATCGGTTGAGCCTGCGGTCAGTCGCACACAAGCGATCGTGACAGCCTTGGGTTTTTCTGTGCTCAACCCCCACGCTTGGCTCGATACCACCGTGCTGATTGGCAGTGCGTCAACGGCCTATGAGGGCGACGCGCAAACAGCCTTTGGTTTGGGCGCTATTGTGGGCTCAGGGGTTTGGTTTTTGGTGTTTGGGGCTTTGATTTGGTGGCTTGGTCGACACCTGACGCTGGATCGAATTCGCCACTGGATTGATGCGTTTGTGGCCCTGATGATGTGGGGTATTGCCAGCATGCTGGTGGCGAGCGCCCTTGGTTAGGCGCGTGGCTTTGAGTTAACCGAGCTCGACGTCCACCACGATTGGGGCATGATCGGAAAGCAAGGTCCAAGGTTTGCCGCGTAATACCTGTGCTTTTTTAACGGCGAAGCCACGCTGATAAATGCGATCAAGTCTGAGCATGGGAAACCTAGCGGGGAACGTTTTTGGGGGGCGTCGGATGGCTTGGGCGCCGTCGAGCGGCAACTGATTGATGTGCAGGCGCTTTTCCCGCGACAAAGACGAGAGGGGTTGTTGGCCGCGTAACACTTGACCGAGTTGTCGCATGGAGTCACGCAATCGGGGCATGTCGCCGGCAGTTCGGGGCGCCAGAGAAAACACTTCGCGCACGCCGAGTTGCGTGATAAAAAGTGGCGCAAGCTCGTCACGCCAATCGTTAAAGTCACCGGCAATCAAGACGGGCGCATCGTCTGGCACCAAGCGTCTGATGCGCTCGGTCATGGCTTGCACTTGTCGGACACGGCTATCGGCAAAAAGACCCAAATGAACCACAAAGCAGTGAACTGTGCGACCGGCTATTTTGACTTCGGCGTGTAGTAGCCCGCGTTGCTCAAGCGCGTGGTCCGACACATCTTCGTTTTCGTAGCTGTCAATTGGAAAGCGCGATAGCAAGGCGTTGCCATGATCGGTGAGGTCGTGCACGGCGTTACAACCATAAGCCACTTCCATGCGCAAGGCGGCGCCCAAGGATTCATGTTGTGCATGTAAATTCATGCGCTGTTCGTTGCGCCCCTGTACCTCTTGTAAAAAGAGAATGTCAGGGTGCAGGCCGTGCAGGCCTAAGCGCAACTCACCCAAAGAATCACGACCGCCCAATGAACGGCCTTTGTGAATGTTGTAGCTGACGAGTCGCAGCCGCGCCATCAGCTTAGGACTGTGGTGCTGGCACGTCGCTTTGGCGCAGGCGAATGTGCAGATCTTTGAGTTGCTTCTCATCGACAGCCGAAGGCGCTTTCGTGAGCAAGCACTGTGCGCGCTGGGTCTTGGGGAAAGCAATCACGTCGCGAATCGACTCAGCACCGGTCATCATGGTGACGATACGGTCTAAGCCAAAGGCAATGCCACCATGCGGTGGTGCGCCGTATTGCAGCGCATCCAATAAGAAACCGAACTTGAGTTGGGCCTCTTGTTCGTCAATCTTGAGCGCACGGAATACTTTGCTTTGGACTTCTTCGCGGTGGATACGCACTGAGCCACCACCGATCTCGCTACCGTTAAGCACCATGTCGTAGGCTTTTGAGAGTGCTTCGATGGGGTTGGTGGTCAGTAGGTCTTCGTGGCCATCTTTGGGGCTGGTGAAGGGATGATGAGCAGCCGTGAATCGGCCAGCTTCTTCGTCGTATTCAAACATGGGAAAGTCCACCACCCACAATGGCTTCCAGCCAGGTTGCATCAGGGCGTTGGCCTGACCAAATTCACTGTGACCAATTTTGAGGCGCAACGCACCGATGGCGTCGTTGACGACTTTGCTGCGGTCGGCCCCAAAAAAGATCAAATCACCGTCTTGGGCGCCGGTGCGTTCGATCATGGTGGTCAAGGCGGCATCGTGTATGTTCTTGACGATCGGTGATTGCAGACCGTCGCGGCCTTTGGCCACTTCGTTGACTTTGATCCAAGCCAAACCTTTGGCACCATAAATCGCCACGAACTTGGTGTAACCGTCAATTTCGCTGCGCGACAAAGCGGCGCCATTTGGCACACGAAGCGCCACGACACGGCTGCCGGGCGTTTGTGCGGCTTGGGCAAACACCTTAAAGTCCACGTCTTGCATGACGTCAGACAGATCGGTGAATTGCATGGCCACTCGCAAGTCTGGCTTGTCAGAGCCATACAAGCGCATGGCTTCGGCGTAAGTCATGATGGGGAACGGATTGGCCAAGGCGACGCCTTGGGTTGACTGAAAAACGTCGCGAATCATGCCTTCAAAAATCGCGCGGATTTCTTCTTCACCCAAAAATGACGTCTCACAGTCAATCTGAGTGAATTCAGGCTGACGGTCAGCCCTTAAGTCTTCGTCACGGAAGCACTTGGTGATTTGGTAGTAACGGTCAAAACCCGCCACCATCAATAACTGCTTAAAGAGCTGAGGCGATTGCGGCAATGCAAAAAATTCACCCGCATTCACGCGCGAGGGCACCAAATAGTCGCGGGCACCTTCTGGCGTACTTTTGGTCAGCATCGGGGTTTCGATATCGATGAAACCGAGCTGATCGAGGTATTGCCGAATAGCCATGCTAACCCGGTAACGCAAGGTCAAGTTCTTTTGCATTTGGCCGCGTCGCAGGTCGAGTACCCGGTGGGTTAGACGCGTGGTTTCTGAGAGATTTTCATCGTCAAGCTGGAAAGCGGGGGTCACTGAAGCGTTCAGAATTTCAACGCTATCACATAGAATTTCAATCTCGCCTGAAGCCAGATCACTGTTGGTGGTGCCTTCAGGACGGTTGCGCACTCGACCAACAATCTTGATGCAGAACTCACTGCGTAGGCGCTCAGCCACTTCAAAGGCCGCCGCGTTGTCAGGATCAAACACGACCTGTGCCAAGCCAGCTCGGTCGCGCAAGTCAATAAAAATGACCCCGCCATGATCGCGACGGCGATGTACCCAGCCAAATAGAGTCACGGTTTGATCAAGGTGGTTGCGGCTAACCTCACCGGTATAACAAGTACGCATTCGGAAGTGCTCCTTAAGGGGCAGGCTCTGGGGTGCTAGCACCCCAGATAAGACATTATTTTTGACGACTAATGGCTGCCATTGGCAGCTGGCGCCGGTGAGCTCGGTTTGCTTTCACTGGATTTGCTTTCACTGGGTTTACTGGCACTGGCATTGCTGTCACTCGGTTTGCTCTCGCTGGCCTTGGCATCACCGGGTGAGCTAGCAGGCGAAGCCGGTGCGCTGTCAGCGGCCGCTGTGTTGGTCGGCGCTTTGCCAGTGGTGGGCTTGTTACCGTTGTTGCGGAAATCGGTCACGTACCAACCCGATCCTTTGAGCTGAAAACCCGCCGCCGTGACTTGCTTGGCGTAAGTTGACTTACCGCAAGCGGGACAGACTGTTAACCGCGCATCAGACATTTTTTGAAGAACGTCTTCAGCGTGTCCGCAGTCGGTGCAACGATAGGCGTAAATAGGCACCTTTTACTCCTTCAGCAAAAGTTCTACAAATTCGATGGAAAGCCCATGATTTTAGCGCCTTTTGCTTGAATTCGATCGGCAAGCGAGCGTTTGGCTGCCAAGGCGCTCGCTTGTGACCGATTTACAGCCCCACGCTGGTGAGGTCTGGCGTTGCTCGGTGCCAGTTCGTGACGTGCTGAAAGGCCACGCCAATTCGCAGCAGCTCGGCTTCGGAAAAGGCCTTGCCCAGCAGTTGCACACTGAGCGGCAATCCGGCGCTATTCAAACCAGCCGGCAAGGCCAAGCCGCAGGCGGTTAGGTAGTTGCCGGCACGGGAAAATGATGCCATGGGGGTTTGCAGCTCATCGACGTCGGCCACAGCAATAGCAGGGAAAGGAATAGCGGGCGTCAGAAGGGCGGTGTAATTTTGCATCAAGGCACCCCATTGGGCGCTGCAAGCGCGGTGATGGGCAAGGGCGCGCACGTATTGCCCTGCAGAAATGGCCCGCCCTCCTTGTACTCGTTTGCGCACAGCGGGTCCGAGTGGCAGTTTCGGATCATCAATATAGTTCTCGTGAATGGCAATGGCTTCAGCGGCGATGATTTGGCCATTTCGCTTCATTAGGTCATCAAAGTCAAATGGCAGGGTGAGCTCGGTTAAATGAGCGCCAAGCGACGTCAAGACCTTGCACGCGTCCTCAAACGCTTGCAAAGAAGCCGCATCGACCGCCATCGGGTATTGATTAACCGGTAAAACAGCCAGTCGCACACCAGCCAGTGGGCTTTTATCCAGCGGCTGATCGCCTCGCCATTCAAAGGTAGGCCGGTTAAGGCTGCCTGGATCAAGCGGATCAGGGCCCGCCATGAGTGCGGTCCAAGCGCCCGCATCCATGGCGCTGTGAGTCATGGGCCCGAGGGTGTCAAGCGAAGTGGATAAGGAGACTGCGCCATGCAAACTGATGAGGCCATGGGTTGTTTTAAGGCCAGTCAGGCCGTTCAGTGCCGATGGAATTCGTATCGAGCCGCCCGTGTCTGAGCCAATGGCCGCAGGCGCCAAACCAGCCGCTACCGCAACGCCTGAGCCACTTGATGAGCCGCCGGGCACGCGATGGGTTTTAAGGTCCCAGGGATTCCATGGTGTGCCCATGACCGGGTTGGTGCCCCAGCCCCCAAAGGCAAACTCCACCATGTGGGTTTTGCCAAGCATCACCATACCGCTGCGCAGCAGCTTCATCAGGGCGGTGCAGTCGGTTTTACTGCGACGATCGTGCCAAGCTTGGGAGCCCGCTGTGGTGATGTGGCCTGTTAGCTCGCACAGGTCTTTGGCTGCAAACGGCACGCCATCCAATGCGCTTAGGGAAATACCCTTGGCTCGGCGATCATCGGCTGCTCGTGCCATTGCTAGGGCCATGTCTTCGTCAACCGAGACGTATGCGTGAAGTTTTTTATTTGCCTTGCTGATGCGGCTTAAGTAGTGTTGAGTGACTTCTTGAGAACTGAATTGTTTAGCGGCCAGGCCCTCGGCCAATTCGGTCATTGTCTTAAAAGCGATATCTACGGTCACGTTTTTCCCCTCGCGTTTGTTGTGATGAAATGCGTTAATTGAAATGAAGCGTCAATCCTTTGTTCGGTAAGCAATAATCGAGCCAAAGATTTTCAGTGCTAGATAACGCCCCTTTGCTTGAGCGCATCAAGCGCTGCTTTGTCAAGGTTGAGCTCTTGAGCCAGCACTTGATCGGTATCGGCACCCAGTTCCGGCGGGGCGTGGTGTTCAACGGGGGTTTTGGCGAAGCGCATGGGGTTTCGAACCAGTTTCAAAAAAGCCCCACTTGAGGTGGGTACGTCAACCACAATGCCGCGGTGAATGACCGCCGGGTCTTCAAAGACCTCTTGCATATTGTTAATGGGGCCGCTTGGCACATTGAATTCACGGCAGCGATTCAGCCAATGGGCTTTGCCGTGTTGCAACACCCGTTGCGCGATTTGCTCGCGTAGCGCCTCTCGGTTTTCGATGCGCTGCGCACTATTGGTGAAGCGGACGTCTTTGTTCAGTTGAGGCATTTCAATGGCTTGGCACAAGCCCTCAAATTGCCGGTCGTTACCGGCCGCGATGATGAGGTAGCCGTCGGCGCAGGCGAACACGTCTGAGGGCGCTGCAATCGGGTTGGCATTGCCCTCACGTTTTGGAATCACGCCTGAATTCAAGTAACTCACAGCCAAATGTCCGTTATAGGCAACGGAGGCGTCAAGAAGGGTCGATTCGATGTATTGACCCTCGCCAGTGGTCAAGCGGTAATAAAGCGCACTCACAATGGCCACGTTCATGTAGAGACCAGTGATGAGATCAGTGGTGGGCATCGAGGTGCGCATGGGTGAGGCACCTAGCGAGCCATCGGGCTGACCACAGGTACTCATGGGGCCAGCCATACCCTGCAAAATAAAGTCGTAAGCAGGTCGTCCCGCGTAGGGCCCGTCATGGCCGAAGCCGGTGAGTGAGCAATAAATGATGCTGGGATTGATGGCCTTGATGCTGTCGTAATCAAGCCCAAGCTTTTTAAGGCTACCGGACTTGTAGTTCTCAAGCATTACGTCACAGTGGGATGCCAACTCTCGGACAAGCGCGGCACCCTCGGGTAGGGTGATATCGATGGTGACGGATTGCTTGCCTCGGTTGTAAGCAAGAAATGTCATGGCGGCATCAATCGGTCGTTGACCATTGGTGACGCGCGGTTTGGGTCCCATGAGGCGTGAGTCATCGCCCAAGCCGGGCTTTTCAATTTTGTAGACTGTTGCGCCCATGTCGGCCATGTTCTGTGTGCACAGTGGGCCGGCCACGATGCGAGTCAGGTCGAGAATTTTTAAACCCGAAAATATTTGTTTTGCCATGTCGTGTTGTTGTTTCGCTTTTGTATTAAGAGTTGTTCAGCATGATCATCCATTAAAAGATTACCCTTGCCTATCCCGCACTGCAGCAATTGTGATTTTGATATGACATGGCAACAGACTCAAATAGACTGAGTGGTCAATGACTGCTGCGAAAGCCTGCCGATTTTCCACATCGCGACAGTGACCCTATAATGTTCCGAGTGTTCGACCCCTCCGCCGGGTAATTAAGGGAAACCGATGTCGAATGACGTCGTGTACAACATCGGTTTTGTTTCAACAAAGACAGGGTGGCCGTTGCATGCAAATCATTGTTCTATTTGTCACGTTAGTGGTGTTGTGGCTGCTGTTATCGGGCCTTTATCTTCCGCTAATGCTGTTTCTCGGACTTGCGTCGTGTTTGCTGGTCATTGTGCTGGTCCGCCGCTTTGAAACGCTTGACCACGAGTCTGTGCCTGTGCATTTGGGCGTTGGCATTTTCGCCTACTGGGCTTGGCTTCTCAAAGAAATCGTGATCTCCAGTTGGCAGGTCACCGCAATCATTCTCGCCAAAAAAATGCCCATCAGCCCTACCATGGTCACCGTCCAGTCAAAGGGCCGTGGCGAAGTCCGGGAGGTTTTGTTTGGCAATTCCATTACGCTCACGCCTGGCACGTTAACCACAGACATTGATGAAAACGGTGTGGTCACCGTGCACGCATTGACGGCTGCGGGCGCTGAGGGTGTCGTCAGTGGCGACATGAACGACCGCGTGGCGAGACTGCGTGGCAAGGGAGAGCGCTGATGTTGATTGCAGTTGGTTTGGCCATATTGGTCACGATGGTGATGGCCACGATTAGGGGGTTGATGGGTCCCACCATCTACGATCGCATCTTAGCCATGAATATGTTCGGAACCAAGACGGTATTGTTTGTGGCTGTCGTTGCTTATTTATATGAGCGCCCAGACTTTTTGGATCTGGCACTTGCTTATGCACTGATTAATTTCATCGGGGTATTGGCCGTGTTGCAGTTTTTTCAGAATCGTCAAGCACGCCAAGCGACGCGGGTCCCTGTCCCTCAAGTCGTCCCAGCGGCGGGCAATGACAAAAATGGGGCCTCATCATGATGGGCATGATCCTCGAATGGTTGTCATGGTTGCTCTTGGCGGCGGGTGGTTTTTTTGTGTTGGTCGGTGGCGTGGGTGTCATGCGTATGCCAGACCTCTATACCCGCATTCATGCCGCAAGCGTGACCGAAACCTTGGGAACGATGTTGATTTTGGTTGGCCTGATGTTGCATTCGGGCTTGGAATTGGCAACGTTTAAACTTTTGGCCATCTTGGTGTTTTTGCTTTTTACCGGTCCCGTGTCGTCCTACGCTTTGGGTAATACCGCTTTGCTCGGCGGTTTAAAGCCTGAGCTTGGCGCTCAAGACGCATCGAAGGAGGGCTGTGAGCCATGATTTCACTGCTTGGTTTCATGACACTAACGCTAGTGGCGGTTGCGGCCATCGCTACCGTGCTTGCCACGAACCTTTTTGTGGCAAGCATGTGGTTCGGCATTTTTAGTTTGTTGATGGCCTCTAATTTCTTCATCCTTGATGCCGCTGATGTGGCCTTGACGGAGGCGGCTGTTGGTGCTGGTGTGTCGACGGTGCTGTTTATGGGCGCTTTGGCATTGACCGGCGAGAAAGAGGCCATTCGCGCAAAATTCAGTTGGTTTCCGATGGCTGTGTTGGGTGTGTTGGCGCTCGCCCTATTTGTGGCTACTTTTCAGCAGCCGATGTTGGGTGACCCCTTAGCACCTGTCCATCAACACGTGGCGCCGTGGTACCTCGAGCAGACGCCCCTTCTGATAAACATTCCCAACGTGGTGACCGCGATTTTGGCTTCCTTTCGTGGCTACGATACCTTGGGCGAAGTCATTGTGATTTTCACGGCAGGTATCGGCGTGCTGTCCGTGCTCAGCTTTAAGCCCAAGCGCCGCCAAACGATCTCTAGCGAGGCCTTGGCCGCCAAGGTTCGTGGCGTACAGCACCATTCTATTTTGCGCGTGGTCGGCAAGCTGGTAATTCCGCTACTGATGCTGTTCGCATTGGTGGTTCAGTTCCACGGCAAGTACACGCCGGGTGGCGGGTTCTCGGCGGGTGCTCTGTTTGCCGCTGCCGTGATGCTCTACGGCATTTTGGAGGGGGCTGATCGCTCAGCCAAAGCCATGCCTGAAAAAGCCATGTTGCGATTGGCGGCTGTTGGGGCCACGCTCTACACTGGTGTTGGTTTGGTTTGCTTGCTGCTCGGTGGCGCATTCCTGGACTACAACGTGCTGTGGTCTGATCCGCTGATCGGGCAATATGTTGGCATTTTATTGGTTGAGTTTGGCGTGGGTCTGACTGTCACCACAGTTTTGATCTTGATTTTTAATGCCATCGCTAACCGACCCACTTACTAAGTAATAGAAAAACGGACAGAACCATGACTTTACTGGGTCTCTATAACTACTGGATTTTTATTCTGTTGCTGGTCGTCGGGCTCTATGCCGTGCTCGTCAAAGGCAACTATGTCAAACGCATGATCGGCTTGGGTATTTTTCAAGCGGCCGTGTTTTTGTTGTACATCACCATGGATAAAGTCGAGGGTGGCACGGGCCCCATCATGCGAGGCGTACCCGAACCCGGGCAGCTATATGCCAACCCATTGCCACAGGTTTTGATACTGACCGCCATCGTGGTCGGCATCGCCGTGACCGCTTTGGGGCTGGCACTGGCCATTCGCATTCGTGAGGAATATGGCTCGATCGAAGAAAGTGACATCCGCCGCCAGGACCAAGAATCATGAGTTTGGCGGCGCAGTTCCCTGTCCTCGTGGTGGTGCTGCCTCTATTTGTAGCGCCGCTTTTGGCGTTGTTGGCAAACCGTGGCAACCTGCCATGGTTGGTGGCAATCGTCACGAGTGCGCTGACGTTTGCCATGGCCATTGCTTTGACAGCGCAAGTCATGCAGACCGGCGTTATTTACTACGAACTGGGTAATTGGCCAGTGCCGTTTGGCATTGGGCTCACGATTGGCCCACTGTCGGCGATGATGTTGATGATTATCTCTGGTGCTTCGACGGTGGCTTTGGCGGCTGGTCGCGAAAGCATGAACGCCGAGGTGGGCGAAGAACATCAGGCATTACTTTACTCATGCTGGTTGCTGGCGATGACGGGTCTTTTGGGTATCGCAGTGACCGGTGATGCATTCAACATCTTTGTTTTCATGGAGATTTCGTCATTGGCGTCATACGTTTTGGTGGCCAATGGCCCCAAGCGCCAGGCATTGACTGCGAGTTTTAAGTATCTGGTGACCGGTACCTTGGGCGCCACGTTTTATTTGATTGGCGTGGGTTACCTTTACATGATGACGGGGACCTTAAACATCGCTGACATGGCAACGCGATTGGCTGACGTCTCAGATACCTTACCGGTCATGATTGCCGGTGGGTTTGTGATCCTCGGGGTGGCACTCAAAGCGGCACTTTTTCCGATGCACGCTTGGATGCCCAATGCCTATCAGTATGCACCAACGCCGGTGGCGATTTTCTTTGCGGCTTGCGCAACCAAGGTCGCTTTGTTCGTGATGTTGAGATTTCAGTATGAGCTATTTCTTCCCAATCTTGGGCCTCAAGCGTCTTTCTTGTCGTCTTGGCTGATTCCGCTATGCGTGGGTGGCTTCTTGGTGGGCTCAGCCGTGGCCATGTTTGAACGTGACCTTAAACGCATGTTGGGTTATTCCTCAGTCGCGCAACTTGGCTACATTGTTTTGGGTATTAGTTTGTCCAGTAGCGCCGGTGTCACGGCGGCCATGATTCACTTCTTTAACCATGCTTTGATCAAGGCAGCTTTGTTTGTGGCCGTGGCTGGCATGGTTCTGCGTTTTGGTTCATCAAACATAGAACAGCTGGCTGGCGTGGGTAAGCGTATGCCATTGACCACCTTGGGGTTTGTGTTGGCGGGAGTCTCGCTCATCGGGGTTCCTTTGACGGCTGGTTTTATCAGCAAGTGGTATTTGATCCAAGCCGTGCTTGAGTTGGGCGGATTGGGCATTTTGTTGACCATCCTGATTTTGGTGAGCTCACTGATGGCCGTGGTTTATATCTGGAAGGTGGTTGAAGTGGCTTACTTCAAAGAGCCTGTCGATGGGCAGTCGATGCTAGGCGTGCGTGAAGCGCCAATGCCCTTGTTGGTGATGCTTTGGGTGCTGGTTTTTGCGAATATCTGGTTCGGAATTGATCCCAGCATTCCGATTACTTTGGCTAAGCAAGAGGCGGCTGGATTCTTCGGGGGCGCGCGATGAGTGACGCTTCCCTTATCCTTCTGGCCATGGCTTTGCCCTTGGTTTTTGCTGGGGTGATTGCGCTCACGGGTGCGAATCGCAATTTGCGCGACAGTGTGATGGTTGGCTCAACCCTGATTCTGTTTGCGACGGTACTGTCTTTGCTGCCGAGCGTAAACGCCGGTGGCCGGCCTTCGGTTGCGCTCTTTGACATCATGCCGGGTTTGACATTGGGCTTTTCGATTGAGCCTTTGGGCATGATCTTCGCGCTTGTGGCCTCTGGCCTCTGGGTGCTGACGTCGCTCTATGGCATTGGCTACATGCGTGGCGCCAAAGAAAAGCATCAGACCCGCTTCTTTGCGTGCTTCTCGATCGCAATTTTTGCGGCGCTCGGCGTGGCCTTCGCTGAGAACATGTTCACGCTCTTTATTTTCTATGAGGTGTTGTCGCTTTCAACCTATCCCTTGGTTGCACACAAAGGCAATGAAGAGGCCAAACGGGGTGCGCGCATCTATTTGGGCATCTTGCTGGGAACCTCAATTGGGCTGATGCTGCCGGCGATGTTAGTGACCTGGTACATGGCGGGTACGTTGACTTTTCAGCCAGGTGGTATTTTGCAAGATAACGTGAGTCGCAGTGTTGGTGCGATTTTGTTGATCTTGTACATGTTTGGTATCGGTAAAGCGGCGCTCATGCCGTTTCACCGGTGGTTGCCCTCGGCAATGGTCGCTCCCACGCCAGTCAGTGCGTTGTTACACGCTGTGGCAGTGGTGAAAGCGGGGGTGTTCACTGTTTTAAAAGTCGCGGTGTATTTGTTTGGCCTAGACTACTTGCAAAGCCTTTGGAGTGCTGACTTTGTGATGTGGGTTGCGGCCTTTACGATGCTATCAGCTTCCATTATTGCGTTACAAAAAACCAACCTAAAGGCTCGATTGGCCTATTCGACGATCAGCCAATTGTCATACATCGTTCTGGGTGCCATGTTGGCCAGCCAGCTGGCCATTGTGGGTGGCGGTTTGCACATCGTGATGCATGCCTTTGGCAAGATCACGTTGTTTTTCTGCGCGGGCGCCATTTATGTCGCCGCCCATAAAACCGAAATCAGCCAAATGGATGGTTTGGGACGAAAGATGCCCATCACCATGTTTGCATTCTTGCTCGGGGCTTTGTCAGTGATTGGGGCGCCACCACTCGGTGGTTTCTGGAGCAAGTGGCACTTGCTGCTCGGTGCGGTCGACGTGCAGCAACAAATCATGATTGTGGTGTTTTTAATCAGCACCTTGTTAAACATGGCTTACTTGCTGCCACCCGTGATTCGCGCCTTTTTGTTGTCGCCCCCGAAAGACGATCACGACGACAAACACGCGGCGCATGGCGTGGGTCATCGATTTGGGTTGGCTGAAGCGCCCATATTTTGTTTGGTGCCACTTTGTTTAACAGCGGTTGGTACCCTATTGCTGTTTTTCTTTGTTGACCCGATTATCGGTTTGATTCAGTCCATTTTTACGGGGGCATTGTGATTTCAAACCCACACCCGTTATGCCATTCAATATTGCACCGACCCATACCAGCTAAAGGAGCACGCGCGTGAAACTCTCCAAACTTGGTCGAGTCCTCGAGTGGATGCATGACCATTCAAAACTCATGAGTGGTTTTATGTTGGTGGTGATGGCGCTACTGGTCATCGCCAACTTTATGTTCCCTGCGGGCTATGACCGTTTCTTCTGGGAATCATGGCCAGGCGCAGGTGCGGTTTATGGCTTGTTTTCTTGCGTTGTGATTGTGGTGGTCTCAAAGTTTTTAGGCTACAAATTTCTGTATCGCCCAGAAAACTATTACGACAATGAGAACCAACCTAATGCGTTGACTGGCGACCCAGCCAAGCGGGAGACGCGTGATGAGTGAGATTCAGGTCGCGGCCCAAGCTGTCACTCAGTCAGGGTTTTGGTGGCACCCCAGCTTTGTGTTGATCTTGGGCGCTTTGGTGATTCCTTTCTTGCGTGGATCCATTCAGCAGGGCTATCGCGTGGCGTTGGCTTTGGTGTTTGTTTTCTTGGTCTTTCAAACTCAGACGGGCACTTATGGACAGTTTCAGGTGGCCGGCCTTGATTTGGTAACAGGGCGTGTTGACAAACTCAGTTTGGCGTTTGCTTACGTCTTTAGTCTAATCACTTTGATTGCCACCATTTACTCGTTGCACGTCAAGGACAATATCCAGCATGTCACATCGCTGCTCTACGCGGCGGCTGCCACTGGTGTGGCCTTAGCGGGTGATTTGCTGACCTTGTATGTGTTCTGGGAAATGATGATGCTGGCCTCGGTCTGGCTCATTTGGCGCAATGCCACTCAAGCGGCCTACACCGCTGGTTATCGATACCTGATGGTGCATGCTGTTAGTGGCGTGATGTTGCTGGCCGGTATTGTGTTGTTCTTTAGCGATACCGGCTCGCTGGTGTTTGATCAAATGCAAGCCACGGGTTGGGCGTTTTATTTGATTCTTTTCGGGATCTTGATCAATGCCGCAGTGCCGCCCATGCACGCGTGGCTTTCTGATGCATATCCTCAGTCGACCATTACGGGTGCGATTTTCTTAAGTGCCTTGACCACAAAAACCGCCGTCTACACCTTGATTCGTGGCTTCCCCGGTACAGATTTTTTGATTTTGTTGGGTGTCATCATGGCGCTGTGGGGCGTGGTCTATGGCATTTTGGCGAACGACATTCGTCGCCTACTGGCGTACAGCATCATCAGCCAAGTGGGCTACATGGTGGCTGCGGTTGGCATGGGAACAGTGATTGCATTAAATGGTGCCACGGCGCACGCTTTTACCCACATTTTGTATAAATCTGTTTTGTTCATGGCCGCGGGCGCTGTCATTAGCATGACCGGTAAGAGCAAGCTCACTGAGCTCGGTGGTATCTACAAGTACATGCCCATCACCTTCTTGCTTTACATGGTTGGCGCGGCGTCAATTTCGGCTTTCCCACTATTTAGTGGATTCGTCAGTAAAACCATGATTGTTGAGGCGGCTGCGGTTGAGGGCATTGCTTGGGTATGGCTGCTGCTCTCGATGGCTTCTGCGGGGACTTTCTTGTACACGGGGTTGAGGTTGCCGTACTACACTTTTTTGCGCAAAGACGTTGGTTTACGCCCAAAAGAGGCGCCTTGGAATATGTTATTGGCGATGGGTATTGCGGCATTTTTCTGTATTTTCATCGGCATTAATCCAGCATGGTTGTACAGTTTCATGCCTTTCCCCGTCGAATACAACGCCTACTCAGCAGGCCATCTATTTTGGGAATTGCAGCTACTACTGTTTACCGGTTTGGGTTTCTTCTTGATGGTCAAGCACCTCGGTGGGGAACGCAAACTAAGTGCCGACACCGATTGGGTGTATCGCAAGTTCGCACCCAAGGTTGTTTACAGAGTAGCTGAATGGGTACGCAGCACATGGCGCGCCATTATTGGTGGCTTGCTGGGCATCACGAACGGTGTTTGGCGATCCATGAGTCGCACCTACGGCGACGAGGGTGTGATGGGGCAGACATGGGGCATTGGCGTGACGACCATTTGGGTGGTGCTCTTTATGGGGCTCTATGGCCTGTACGTGGTGCTCTTCTGATGCGTCACGCCGCACCTGAGGCGCTGTCGATTGACCCACTGACGCGTGACGCGTTTGTGCCTTATGGCGATGTTTTGGGGGGTGGGCAAAGCCCCGCTGGTGTGTTGATTAATGCGGGTACCACCCTCAAAATCAATGCCCTTGGCCCCGTGCTCAGCGCACACGATGGTCAACCCAAGCTTTTTGTTTACCGCACACAATCACAGGCTTTGCCACTCACACTGTCAATGCTGGAGTGCCATCAATTTGGCAGCCAAACCTTTGTGCCCTTGGCCGACCTATCGTTTGTGGTGGTGGTCGCTCGTAGCAATTCAGTGGGTGGTTCTGACACCCTACCTCGTCTGCCAGACCTGTCAACACTGCGTGCCTTTTGGGTCGACGGGCACCAAGGCGTCACCCTTCTACCCGGTACGTGGCACCATCCCTTGATCTCTTTGCACGACGGCGAATTGGTGGTGCTTGAGCGTGCCGCCACCGAGGCCGATTGCTTAATCCATCGCCTGTTGCCCACGGTGACCCTCAAAGCCCGAGCGCTGTGATTCGTCTCATGTGTTGGTGGGTTGCTTGCATCGTTTGCTCCTAAGGGCTGCCCTATCGCGCAGCCCTTTCCTTCAATATAAAGTCTGCTGCCTTCTGCGCGATCACTAGCGTTGGCGAATTGGTGTTGCCCGAAGTGATGGTTGGCATGATGGAGGCATCAGCCACACGCAGGCCGTGTACGCCATGGACTTTGAGGCTTGAGTCAACCACGGCCATGTCGTCGTTACCCATTTTGCAGGTGCCTACCGGATGAAAAATGGTGGTGCCAATATCGCCAGCCGCTTGCGCTAGCGCTTGGTCAGTGTCGAGGTGTGGGCCCGGTTTTATTTCTTGCGGTTGGTATTGGGCCAAGGCTGGCTGGGACACGATTTGTCGAGTCAGCCGGATGCTTTCAATGGCCACTTGACGATCTTCTTCAGTCGACAAATAGCAACAGTTGATGCGGGGTGCCTGCGCGGTGTCGGCACTGGTGATTTCAACAAAGCCACGGCTCGTGGGTTGTAGATTACAAACCGAAGCGGTGAAGGCGGGGAAATTGTGCAAGGGTTCACCAAACTTTTCCAGCGACAGGGGTTGTACGTGGTATTGAACGTTGGCACGCGTGCGTTCAGGGCTCGACTTGGCAAAGACGCCGAGTTGGGAAGGCGCCATTGATAGTGGGCCACTGCGCGTTAAAGCATATTGCAGGCCCATTTTGGCTTTGCCCCAGAGGCTATTGGCCATGGTGTTCAGCGTCTTGGCGTTGCTAACGCGGAAGATGGTGCGCAGTTGAAGGTGGTCTTGCAGATTGCGCCCTACGCCCGGCCGGTCTGCCCAAACAGTGCGCTGATGTTGCGCCAAAAGGCCCGCCGGTCCGATGCCTGATGTTTGAAGCACCTGTACTGAGCCAATCGCACCGGCGCATAACACCACTTCGCTGTGACGTGCACTCTCTTTTGTCTGCAACAAAGCCTGTTGTTGGCCATCTTTGATGAAGCCCACACCGGTGACTGTCGCCCCAGTGGGGGTCTGTTTTAATATCAGTTCGGTGGTGCGTGCGTGGGTGAGAATGGTTAGGTTTTGACGATGCTTGATGGGCTTGATGAAGGCTTTGACTGTATTCCAACGCCAGCCTGCACGTTGATTGACCTCAAAGTAGGCACTGCCTTCGTTCTCGCCACGGTTAAAGTCTTCAATGCTTGGGATCCCCGCCTCGGCAGCGGCTTGACGAAATGCATTCAGTATTTCCCACGACAGCCGTTGCTTTTCAACGCGCCATTCACCGCGCCCACCATGGAACTCGCTATCGCCTGCATGGTGGTCTTCCATGTCTTTAAAAACGGGCAATACGTCATCCCAGCCCCAGCCGGCGTTACCCAAATCACGCCAACCGTCGTAATCTTGGCGCTGTCCACGCATGTAAATCATGCCGTTAATCGATGAGCATCCGCCCATGACTTTGCCGCGTGGATAACCAAGCTCGCGGCCGTTGAGCCCTGGGTCGGTTTCGGTTTTAAAGCGCCAGTCTGTTCGAGGATTGCCAATGCAATAGAGGTATCCCACGGGGATGTGAATCCAGTGGTAGTTGTCTGGACCACCGGCTTCAAGTAACAAGACTTGGCAGTCGGGGTCTGCAGACAAGCGATTGGCCAGTAAACAACCGGCGCTACCGGCACCAACGATGATGTAGTCGTAACGCCCAACTGTGGTGGCAGCGTTTTGGGTATCGATTGCCATGGGTTTGTTTTGTCTCCGTTTTTAAGCCATCACTTTGGTGTCGACCTATCCAAAAGTGGCTTTTTGTTCTATTTCGCCTGCCGATCTCGTCCCCCGACAGCAAACAAATTGGGTATAAAGGCGTATCCTAACGAAAATCTGTCACTACGGCGTCAACCATTTTTAAAATGACACCGCAGTGGCCATCATAAGCCCGCCTTCACAGACAATCACCGATTTCTAATCATGCCATCAACTTCTGCTCCTGAATTCACTGTTACCACTTCAAATCAACGCAAAAGCCAAGACGTGCGCGACAAGGTTTTGGCCAACCCAGGGTTTGGCTTGCACTTTACGGATCACATGGTGGTCATTGACTGGTCGATTGAACGAGGCTGGCACGACGCGCGCGTGCAGCCCTACGGCCCACTGACGATAGACCCGGCCTGCTCGGTGTTGCACTATGCCCAAGAAATCTTCGAAGGCCTGAAGGCTTATCGCCACGCGGATGGTTCAGTGTGGGGATTTCGCCCGACTTCTAACGCTGCGCGCATGCAACGTTCTGCCAAACGGTTGGCCTTGCCTCAGTTGCCTGAGGCCGAGTTTCTCGAGTCGATTAAGCAGTTGGTGATGGTCGATCACGAGTGGGTACCGAGTGCGCCGGAGACCAGTCTTTATTTGCGGCCTTTCATGATTGCCAATGAGCGCTTTTTGGGTGTAAGGGCTGCGCAACGCGCCGCCTACTACGTGATTGCTTCGCCCGCTGGGGCTTACTTCCCTAAGGGTGTGGCGCCCGTTTCGATCTGGGTTTCTGAGCAATACACACGGGCAGCCAGAGGCGGCACGGGTGCCGCCAAATGTGGTGGCAACTATTCGGCTTCATTGATGCCGCAGCAAGAGGCCTCACAAAACGGCTGCTCACAAGTGCTCTTCTTGGATGCCGAAGAAGGCAAATACCTTGAAGAGTTGGGGGGAATGAACGTCTTTCTGGTGCGTAAAGACGGCTCCTTACTGACCCCATCTTTGACAGGCAGTATTTTGGAGGGTGTGACTCGAGACAGCATCATCACTTTGGCTCGTGCCCGCGGCCACGTGGTCGAAGAGCGCAAGATCACTTTGGACGAATGGCGTGAGGGATTTGCCTCTGGTGAGATCACGGAGGCGTTTGCCTGCGGTACTGCAGCCGTGGTGACCCCGATTTGCTGCTTAAAGGGCGAGAAATTTAAGGTCGGTGACGAAGAGGCGCCCGCGGGGAATCTCACTTTGTCGCTGCGCAAAGAGCTCACTGACATTCAGTACGGTCGCGCACCAGACGTGCACGGCTGGTTGCAACGCTTGGCTTAAAACAAGCGGTAAAAAAAGAGATTGAAATGAAACCTGCCATATCGAAATGGAACGATCGTTTTTTAGCGACGGAAGACTACTTGTTTGGCAAGGCACCCAACGCATTTTTGGTCAAGCAGGCGATTGCGCGCATGAGGCCTGGCATGCAGGTGTTGGCGATCGCTGACGGCGAAGGACGCAACGGCGTTTGGTTGAGCGAAAAAGGCTGTGAAGTTTGGTCAATCGATGCGGCGGCGGCTGCGACTGCGAAAGCACGCAAGCTCGCGGCTGAGCGCGGTGTCGACATGCACATCGAAACGGCTGATGCCACGGAGTGGGATTGGGACGCGCATCAATATGACATGGTGGTGGGCATTTTCTTTCAATTTGCTAACCCGCAACTGCGCGACAAGCTCTTTGATGGCATGAAACGCGCTGTCAAGCCTGGTGGTTATGTGATGATCGAAGGCTACGGTCTAAAGCAATTGGAGTATAAAACCGGCGGACCAGATATTGCTGGGCATCTTTACACCGAAGCACTGATGAGAAGCGCATTTGGTGATTTTGAGATTGAAGTGCTCGAAGAATATGATGCCGCTCTTGATGAAGGGGATCGTCACCAAGGCGTTTCCGCCTTGGTGGATTTGGTTGCCAGAAGGCCAAGTGCTTAAGCACTAATTTTTTAGCATTAAGCACTAAGCACTAAATCTTAACTACACTTCGCGGCGGATTTTGGCTTCATACCAAGGTCGTGATTTATTGACCAGCTTCACCAGCCACAACATCACCGGTACTTCAATCAGTACACCAACCACGGTGGCCAAGGCCGCACCACTGTCAAAGCCATAGAGCACGATCGCGACCGCCACGGCAAGCTCAAAAAAGTTCGAGGCGCCAATCATGGTTGAAGGACCGGCGACATTGTGTTGTACGCGACACTTTAAATTGAGCCAGTAGCCTAAGCCGGCGATCAACACACCTTGCAAAAAAATCGGCACGGCAAGCATGCCGATGATGAGTGGTTGCTCGACGATTGCTTCCCCTTGAAACGCAAACAACAAAACCAAGGTGGCCAACAGTGCCACGGTGGTGAAGGGGCCAATGCGCGCAAGCGCCGCTTGATAGGCCTCTGGGCCGCGCCGCATGAGCCGAGCCCTAAGTTGTTGGGCGATGATCAGCGGGATGACGATATAAATCACGACTGATAAGAAGAGTGTGGCCCATGGCACTGGGATCGATGAAACACCCAGTAGCAGGGCGACAATCGGCGCAAACGCAAAAATCATGATCAAGTCGTTTAAGGCGACTTGGCTGATGGTGAAGTTGGCATCACCCTTACATAGGTTGCTCCAAACAAACACCATGGCAGTGCAGGGTGCAGCACCCAACAGAATCAAGCCCGCCATGTAGCTGTCGATTTGGTCGGCAGGCAACCAAGGGGCAAACAAATAGGCAATAAAAAACCACCCCAATGCGGCCATGGTGAATGGCTTGATGCCCCAGTTAATCAGCAACGTGATGCCGATGCCAGCCTTTTGATTTCGGACTTGGCTGATGGTGCTGAAGTCGATCTTCATGAGCATGGGGATGATCATGACCCAGATCAACAGACCCACAGGGAGGTTGACGTGGGCAACCTCGAGCGAGCCCACAAAATGAGCCACCTCGGGCATGGTTTTACCCAAGGCAATGCCAGCCACAATACACAACACCACCCAGAGGCTTAAGTAACGCTCAAAAATGCTCATAAAGTTTCACGACAGGTTGGTAAAGTGGGTGAGGATTGCTCGAGCGAACAGGGGTCTGAACGGATGGGCAAGCAAGGATTGCCGCCACAGCAGTTATCCGTTAAGAATCGCATGAGTTCGGTCATGGCTGAAAAGGCCGTGGCGTAGATCACAAACCGGCCTTCTTGGCGCGAGGAAATGAGTCCGGCACTTATCATTTCCTTGAGATGAAAATTCAGTGATGATGGCGCCGTCTTCAGGGCCTGTGCGAGCTGGCCAGCCGGCAGACCGGCGGGGCCAGCCTGCATCAGCAGTCGGTAGGCCTCTAGTCGCATGGGATGGCCAATGGCCGAGAGCATATGGGCGGCGTTGGCAAGTTCCATTGGGGGCCTTTTTGAGAGTAGAGGATCGGGTGTTGTGCTCGGTTGGTCAGCCGTTAGTATATTTCGATATTCATCGAAATGTTTTTTGCGTAAACCTCACCCCACTCAAAACCATTTGTCCTGACCTCAGCGCTACCCTAGACTGTGTTGACAACAATGCTTTAGAGACCCTCGATGACCGCTCCTAAAACCGCTCCTAAAACCGCTGCTGCTGCCGCTTTTGTTTCCGAAAACGCTTCATCCAACACATTGTCACGATTGCTAAATCCTCGCTCTGTGGCTGTCATTGGTGCTTCAGATGACCCTGCACGTATCGGTGGCAAGCCGATTGCCTACATGCTCAAGCAAGGCTATGCCGGCAAGATTTTTCCGGTCAACCCCAAGCGTGAAACGGTGCAGGGGTTGAAGGCTTATCCGAGTGTTCAGGCGCTACCCGAAACGCCCGATGTGGCGATCGTTGCGGTACCTGCGTCGTCTGCCTTAGAAACCGTGACGGCATTGGCCGAGCGAGGGGCGGGTGGTGCTTTGTTGTTTAGCGCAGGCTTTGCAGAGATGAACGAGGAGGGTGCGCGCTTACAAGAAGAAATGACGCGTGTGGCAACCTCGCACGGCATGCGATTGTTGGGGCCCAACTCGTTGGGGATGTTAAACCCGTTGGTGCATTTTTACGGCAGCTTTGCCACGGGCCTGGAGCTCGGGTTTCCGAAGCCTGGCAATGTGGCAATTGTGAGTCAGTCGGGGGCTTATGGCGCGCATTTGATGACGGTGGCTGTGGCAAACGGCATTGGTCTGTCAGCGGTTGTGATGACGGGCAACGAGGCTGACCTGACGCTTGGCGACATGGTTCAGATGGTGGTTGATGACCCCAACACCCATGTGATCGCGCTTTATTCTGAAGGGATTCGGCGCCCCGAGGTCTTGGTTCGTGCGCTTGAGCAGGCGCGCTTGGCTGGCAAGCCAGTGGTCATGATGAAGGTTGGTCGCAGTGTCGTCGGTGGTGCGGCTGCGCAGTCGCACACGGCGTCGATTGCGGGTGATGATCGGGTGTTTGATGCGGTGATGGCAGAGCTTGGCGTGTTGCGGGTTGAAACCACAGAGCAGATGCTCGATATTGCACGTTTGGCCACGCGCGGTATTTATCCGGCTGACAACACGCTGGGTGTCATCACGGTCAGTGGGGGCGCGGGTGTCATTATTTCTGATGCCGCTGAAGCGTGTGGATTGCCGATGCCGGCCATGCCACTAGAGGCGCAAAAAGCCTTGACTGATGTTTTGCCATACGCGGCACCGCGCAACCCGGTGGATGTGACGGCGCAGTTTTTAAATGACATGTCATTGGCGCGCACGTTCACTGAGTCGGTCGTGCGTGATGGCGGCTACCGTTCTATTTTGGGGTTTTTTACGTACACGGCGAGTGCTGCTAGTACAGGGCAGCGGCTACGCGCTGAGCTAAAACATGTGCGGGCACAATTTCCTGATCGCTTGTTTGTGCTCTCGGCCATCGGGACACCGGCACAAATGCAAGAGTATGAAGAGGACGGGTTTGCGATATTTGAGGACCCCAGCCGTGCGGTGAAGGCCATCAGCGCGATGGGTCAGTTTGGGCGCGCTTTTGAAAGGCAGCCACGTTTGCCAGCACCGACTGTCGGGACGATTGAGTTACCAGATCAGATACCCACCGAGGCGCAAGCCAAGACTTTGTTGGCTCAGCACGGCATTGCCAGCGCACCGGAAGTGGTCTGCGAAACGGCAGACGAGGCGGTCAAAGCGGCTGGCGCTATGGGTGGCACGGTGGTCATGAAAATCGTGTCGACTGACATTTTGCACAAGTCAGAGATTGGCGGTGTGTTGTTGGATATTGAAGGCGAAAACGCCGTGCGGGAAGGGTTTGAGACGCTGATGCAACGCGCACGTGCGGCCGTTCCCAACGCCCGGCTGGCGGGTGTGTTGGTGGCCAAGCAGTTAAAGGGTGGCGTGGAATGTATTTTGGGGATTCACCGCGACCCTGTGTTTGGACCCATGGCCATGTTTGGTTTGGGCGGTATCTTTGTGGAAATCATGCAAGACGTGGTGCTGCACCGTTGCCCATTTGGTGAAGACGTCGCCCAAGAGATGATTCACTCGATCAAAGGCGCGCCGCTTTTGCTTGGCGCCCGTGGCCGCCCAGTGGCTGACATCAAAGCCTTGGCAAAAATGTTGTCAAACCTATCAGCATTTGCAGCCGCTGCCGGTCCACGCTTGGCATCAATTGATTTGAATCCAGTGTTTGCCATGCCTGAGGGTCAGGGCGCATTTGCCGCTGACGCGGTCATGACGTTTAGTGATGAGATTTAAGCCATACGAAAAAAAATCGTACGCCCATCCGCCAGAGAGCAAATCTGCGCTGGTTTGTCTAACCGCTGTAACCCGTTTCGGGTGGTGGTGTGGCCAAGCTTGGCGTCCTGCGTTGCGGATACCGCCCGCAGTCGCAGGCAGCCGTGATCGTCAGTTGATTGAAATGACCCTTCCCGACAAGCCCAAAGGCCGAAGACAGCAATACCGGCTGACGGCAGCTGACACGTCGTATAAAAAACAATGACAGGTGGGAAAAAATAAGGCCCACACGGGGTGGGCCTTATGGGTGTAACGCTTATGGATGTGCTTCAGAATGGAATATCGTCGTCAAGGTCACCTAGACTAGCTGGGCTTGCGGTAGGGGCCTGTGGGCGCTGTGCTTGTGGGCGGGCTGCGGGTCTTGAAGGAGCGCTGCTGCTGCCTTCGTATTCGCCACCACCATCGCTACTATTGCTGCTGCCGCCACCGCCACCCATGTCATCACGGCCGCCAAGCATTTGCATTTGATCGGCGATCACTTCAGTGGTGTAGACGTCTTGGCCTTCTTTGTTTTGCCACTTGCGGGTGCGCAGGCGCCCCTCGATGTAAACGGAACGGCCTTTTTTAAGATATTCCCCAACAATTTCGGCCAAGCGGTTGTAGAACACGATGCGGTGCCATTCGGTTTCTTCGCGGCGCTCGCCTGAGGCCTTGTCTTTCCAGTTGCTGGTGGTTGCAATCGAAATGTTGCAGATGGCGGCGCCGTCAGCGCTGTAGCGCACTTCTGGGTCGCGGCCGAGGTTGCCAACGAGAATGACTTTATTGATCGATGCCATGCCGATCTCCGTAATTTAATTTAACAAAAAGGGGATCAGTGGCTAGTCGCCGCTGCGCCCCGCAGATTCATCATGGTGCTGCAAACTTGATCGGTTCGCCAGGCACCGGTATATATTTATCCATCAGTGTAAGACACATCTGGGTTGAATTTAAAGGGATGTGGGTGGTGGTGCTGAAGCGGGCGTCTGAGGGGGCGTCTGAGTGGGGTTTGGCGTGGTGAGCCGCCAGGTGACCGCCAACCAAGCGGCACTGATGGCCGTAAGCGCCCAAAAAACGCTGACTGTGCCCGCAGTTTGTAGCAACCAACCACCGACGGCACCACCCAAAAAAAGTCCCAGTGCTTGGCTCGTGTTGTAGACACCGAGCGCCAGTCCTTTCAGTTCGGGCGGTGCAATTCCCGACACCAATGAAGGTTGCAGCGCCTCAAGGACGTTAAAGATGACAAAAAAAGCGGTCAAACATACCAAAAGCGACCACCAGTGGTTGGTGCTTAAGGCGAACCCCACACCCACTAGCACCAAACCGAGCACCGCCAGTCGTAGGGTGTGGGCGTGAGTGCGTCGCTTTTCTGTCACAAAAATGATGGGCACCATAAACAGAAATGATACAAACAACACAGGCAAGTAGGCATACCAGAGCGTATCGGCCGTCAGCCCACCAAGACTGATAAGCAAGGGCGGGATGACCACAAACAAGGCGACTTGAGTCAGGTGCAAACAAAACACCCCAAAATTCAAGCGCAACAGACCGGTGTGGCCCAATACTTTTCTGGCTTTTACCGGCACAGCCGGTTTGGGTGCCATGGGGGAGGAGGGCACCACAAAGGCGGCAATGATTAGGGCGCCCGTGCCCAAGGCCGCGATTAGCCAGAACAGGCCAGAGAGCCCTGCCCAGCCCACCATGACTGGGGCAAGCACAAGCGACAAGGCAAAGGACAAGCCAATCGAGGCGCCAATCATGGCCATTGCGCGGGTGCGCACTTCCGGGCGTGTGGCATCAGCAAGCCATGCGGTTACCGCCGCAGAAATTGCGCCCGATCCTTGGATGGCTCGACCGATCGTGACCCAAAAAATATCATCAGATAGGGCGCAAACGATGCTGCCGATTAAAAATAGGGTCAGACCAAACAGCACCACTGGTCGGCGCCCGAGTCGGTCAGAAACCATGCCAAAGGGAATTTGCATGAAGGCTTGCGTGAGGCCATAGATGCCCAAGGCCAGACCCACGCGGGCCGGATCCTGGCCGCCTTCGAGCGAAGTGGCAGCCACCGCAAACACGGGTAGCAGCAGAAAAAGACCCAACATTCGGGTGGCAAACAGCCCCGCCAACGTGACACTGGCGCGGCGCTCGGTGGCCGTGAGGGCCAAGCGAGCTGGTTTGCTGGATATTGAGTCAGACGAGGCAGGCATACCAATGAAATTTAAGTTGGGCGCGTTATAGTACCAAGTTGCCCACCAAAAACGTAACGTGTGCGACAACTTCGCACGCCGCTTTGGTTGTCAACACAGGACAGTCTTTTTAATGAATCAAATTCGTATCCGCGGTGCCCGTACCCACAACCTAAAAAACGTCTCGCTCGACCTGCCTCGCGAATCGTTGGTGGTGATCACAGGGTTATCGGGCTCGGGCAAATCTTCGCTTGCCTTCGATACGCTATATGCCGAGGGTCAGCGCCGCTACGTCGAAAGTTTGTCGGCTTACGCCAGACAGTTTTTACAGCGACTCGAGAAGCCTGACGTTGATTTGATTGAAGGGTTGTCACCGGCCATTGCCATCGAACAAAAGTCAGCGGGTCACAACCCACGCTCGACGGTTGGCACCATCACTGAGATCCACGATTACCTGCGTTTGCTTTATGCGCGCGTGGGTACTCCCTTTTGTCCGACGCACGACGAACCTTTGGTGGCGCAAAGCATCAGCCAGATGGTAGATACGTTGTTGTCGTGGCCGCAGGACACGCGGGTGGCGATTCTCGCGCCAGTTGACGCGGCCTTGCTCGAAACGGTGTCAGGTGACCTTGCGGTCTTGTGTCAAAGCCTGCAAGCGCAGGGGTTTGTGCGACTGCGGGTCAATGGCGAGATGGTGTCGCTTGACCCCTTGCCGCATTTGATCAAAGACGACACGCAGGCGATTGAAGTGGTGGTTGACCGTTTGCGGATCAAGCCAGACAGCCAGACCCGTTTGGCTGAAAGTTTAGAGACGGCCACGGTATTGGCGCACGGCAAAGCCAGTGTGTTGAACCTCGATAGCGATCATTGCCAAGCGTTTTCTAGTCGCTATGCTTGTCCCATTTGTAGCCACAGCGTGGCGTCACTCGAACCTAGGCTCTTTAGTTTTAACAGTCCGACAGGGGCGTGTCCCACGTGCGATGGCTTGGGTCACGTGGATGCATTTGATCCAGAACGTGTGGTGGCGTTTCCATCGTTGAGTTTGCAGTCGGGGGCGATTGTTGGCTGGGATAAGCGTAATGCGTTCACTTACGCGATGTTGGTTAGCCTATCGACGCACTACGACTTCGATTTGGAAGTGCCTTGGGAGGCGCTCACTGAAGCGGTTCGTCAAGTGGTGCTGTACGGATCGGGCTCTGATGACATTGCTTTCTTTTACCTCGACCCCAATGGCAAAAGTTCAGTCAAACGCCATCCTTTTGAAGGTGTGATCCCCAACCTGCAGCGGCGTTGGCGCGAAACAGACTCGGTGAACGTGCGCGAAGAGCTCAATAAACTGCGCAGCCAAAAGATTTGTCATGATTGCGGTGGTTCGCGTTTGAAAGCCGATGCCCGTTTTGTGCGAGTCGCAGAGAAAGCCATTCACGAAGTCGAGTCACTCCCGTTGTCAGCCTGTTTGGTTTGGTTTGAGCAGCTCTCGCTGACTGGGTCACGGCAAGAAGTGGCTGATCGTATCGTGCGTGAAATTCGAGCACGGCTGACTTTTCTGAATAACGTTGGGCTTAATTACTTGTCGCTCGATCGGCGTGCTGACACGATTTCTGGCGGTGAATCGCAACGAATTCGCTTGGCTAGCCAAATCGGTTCTGGCCTAACGGGTGTGATGTACGTCTTAGATGAGCCATCAATTGGCTTGCATCAGCGCGACAATGATCGTTTGATCGCCACATTGTCGCATTTGCGCGAGTTGGGCAATAGCGTGATTGTGGTCGAGCATGATGAAGACATGATTCGGCAGGCCGATTGGGTGGTGGACATGGGTCCTGGCGCTGGTGAGCATGGCGGCGAGGTGGTGGCGCAAGGCACACCGGCCATGATTTGTGAATCAGCCGAATCCCTGACGGGACAGTACTTGAGCGGGCGTCGAAAAATCGAAATCCCCAAGCGGCGGATGATCAACAAAAAAACGCCACGGGTTTCCTTGATGGGTTGCTCGGGTAATAACTTGAAAGCGGTGGACTTGCATGTGCCAGTCGGCCGCTTCGTGTGCATTTCAGGGGTCTCAGGTTCAGGCAAGTCAACGCTGATCAATGACACGTTTTCTGCGGTGCTTTCACAAAAGCTCAATCGCAGCCAAACCCGTCCGGCCCCCTATGAGTCGATGACGGGCGAGGACCTGTTTGACAAGGTGATCAGCGTTGATCAAAGCCCAATTGGCCGAACCCCGCGCAGTAACCCAGCCACGTATACAGGTCTGTTTTCTCCGATACGAGAACTTTTTTCTGGGGTGCCCGAGGCGCGCGCGCGAGGTTACGACCCGGGGCGATTTAGCTTCAACGTGAAGGGTGGTCGTTGTGAGGCGTGCCAAGGCGATGGCGTGGTGAAAGTTGAAATGCATTTCCTACCCGATATGTATGTCGACTGTGATGTCTGCCATGGCAAGCGCTACAACCGTGAGACTTTAGAAATCCGCTACCGTGGCCGCAATATCCACGAGGTATTGAATCTGACTGTTGAGCAGGCCATCCCTTATTTTGAGGCGGTGCCAGCGGTGGCTAGGCGTTTGCAAACCTTGATGGATGTGGGCCTCTCTTATTTGCGTTTGGGGCAAAGTGCTACCACCTTGTCCGGTGGTGAGGCCCAGCGCGTCAAGCTGTCGCAAGAGTTATCAAAGCGTGGCACGGGGAAAACACTCTACATTTTAGATGAGCCAACGACGGGTTTGCACTTTCATGACATTTCATTGCTTTTGTCAGTTCTCAATCAGCTGGTTGGCGCTGGCAACACGGTGGTGGTGATTGAACACAATCTGGATGTGATTAAAACCGCGGATTGGGTGATCGACATGGGTCCTGAGGGTGGTGACGGTGGTGGTCAGATCGTGGCGCAAGGCACGCCCGAGCAAGTGGCCGCCGAACCCGCAAGCTACACCGGACAGTATTTGGTTGCACTGTTGGCGCGAGACACGCAAGAGCCACCGACCGCGAGCGCTTTGCCGCAGATTTAGCGCAGACCCGATTGTCGCAGCAACACAGCAGACTGCGCTGAGCAGGTGCTAGATTCAATCAACGGCACAGGTGATTGGCAGCGTGCGGCTTGAGGCAATTGCTCAATGGCCAGCACCTGGTTTCTGGGCAGTGCCTGCATGGCGGTCTCGCTCGGTGACCAGAAAGCCCAGCGAATATCGATGTCGTTGGCGTCCTGGCAAATCCCTAAGCTTTGTGTGTCACACGCGATCAATAAGGCCCGAATGGCGGCCTTGGGATCGATGTGGCCACAGACCACAGCCTGACTTCGATTGATGCCGCCTTTTTCAACGCTGCCGCGTGAGGCTGTGATGTGCGCAAGCCATCCCGGGGCACAGCTTTGTGTCACATCTCCGATGGGTGCCTGACCTCGAAGCGTTTGCACAAATGACAAGGCGCAACGCCCACCCCTCGGCATCGGTTTGCAGACCTGCGTGATGGATAAGACCAGATCGCGGGTGATGTCGGTGGTGTTTGGCGTGTTCGGTGCGTTCGGTGTGTTTTGTGCGTTAACAAGTAAGCTGGTCATTGCCAAAGCAGCGCCTAGGATCCAGCGGCGCAGGTGCTTGGGTTTCGTTTGTTGAGATGTCATGTTGAACCCCCTGAGTCAAAATGAAAGCGCTGAGGTTTGTTCAGACCGACTGCACTGAAACGGCTGCGCTAAAACGTTTCATCCATTTTAAAAACACGTCGATATTCAAGGATAGCAAATCGATCGGTCATGCCTGCAATATAGTCGGCAATTGCACGCGCTTGTTGGCTTTGATCCGTACACCGATATTCGGGTGGTAGCAGGGCGGCATCGTCGAGAAATGCCTCAAACAAGCGCTTAACGATATGGCGTGCTTTGCCCGTCATGCGGGCGACTTTGTAGTGGCGGTAGAGTTGTTGCAGCAAGAAGGCTTTTAATTCGTCGGCTTGTTGGCGTATAGCCTTAGAAAACATCACCATAGGGGGCGCTAGGCGCACCTCATCAACACTGCTAGGTTTGAGCTGTTGTAACCAGCCAGAGGTGGTTTGGGTCACATCCATGATCAAGGTGTTGATCATTTGGCGAATGGTCTCAGCAATGGCTCGCTGCTCAGGCAAATCAGGCAGGCGTTTGGCCACGCCGTCAAAGTGTTGTGCAAATATCGGCACCTCTTGCAGCTGGCGCAGCGTGATCAAGCCAGAGCGCAAGCCGTCATCGATGTCGTGATTGTTGTAGGCAATTTCATCAGCTAGGTTGGCCAATTGGGCTTCGAGCGATGGTTGGGTGCGATCGATAAAGCGTTGGCCGATCTCGCCGAGTTCGCGTGCATTGGCCAGTGAACAGTGCTTCAGGATGCCCTCGCGGGTCTCAAAGCAAAGATTCAGTCCGTTAAAGCTGGGATACCGTTCTTCGAGTTCGTCAACCACTCGCAGGCTTTGCAGGTTGTGCTCAAAGCCGTTTGTTTCGGGAGCGAGTGCCTTCATGCAGCGGTTCAGCTCATCTTGGCCGGCATGACCAAAAGGGGTGTGACCGAGATCGTGGGCCAAGGCAATGGCCTCTGTCAGGTCTTCGTCTAACCTTAGGCTGCGTGCGACCACGCGGGCAATTTGAGCCACTTCAAGAGAGTGCGTGAGACGGGTTCGAAACCAATCGCCTTCATGGTTAACAAACACTTGTGTTTTGTAGGCCAGACGTCGAAAGGCGTTGGCATGTACGATGCGGTCGCGATCACGCTGAAATTCGCTGCGGTTGCTCGGTGCGGATTCCTTAAAGCGCCGACCCCGTGATTGGTCGGGGTTACAAGCGTAAGGCGCACGCCCGAGGTGATGGGTTTCGCTGCGACTCATGCGATTCATACGGCCTTTGTGTTGGCGGCGATGGTGTTAGCGTTGAGGACCGCATGCACCGCATCAGCCGGTGCACTGCGAACGATGGCTTGGCCAATTTTGGGCATGAGAACAAACTTGATTTCGCCTGCTTGCGTTTTTTTATCGCCGCGCATCAGCGTCATCCATTGCTCAAAATTCTCAAGCGCGGGTGCGTTAGTGGGGCAGCCGATGGCGTGCACCACGTTTTTGACGCGAGTCACAGATGCGCTTGGCAGGTCGCATACTTTTTCTGACAGTGCTGCAGCCAACACCATGCCACAACCGACGGCTTCACCGTGTAACCACTGGCCGTAACCCATGCCGGCTTCGATGGCGTGACCAAAGGTGTGGCCAAGGTTTAGGATCGCGCGCAAGCCCCCTTCGCGCTCATCTTGGGAAACCACTTCGGCCTTAAATTCACAAGAACGGCGGATGGCTTGTGTCAGCAGTGCTGGGTCTCGGGCACGCAAGCCTTGGGCATTGACTTCGCACCACTTAAAAAAGTCCTCATCCATGATCAAGCCGTATTTGACGACTTCAGCCAATCCGGCGCTGATTTCGCGGTCGGGCAAGCTCGCCAGCACGTCGGTGTCGATTTCCACCGCGATCGGCTGATAAAAGGCGCCAATCATGTTTTTACCCAGCGGGTGGTTGACCGCGGTTTTACCGCCCACTGATGAGTCGACTTGTGCAAGCAATGTGGTGGGTACTTGAACAAAACGGATGCCACGCATGTAAACCGATGCTGCAAAACCTGCCATGTCGCCAACCACACCGCCACCGAGTGCCACGATCACGGCACGACGATCAAGTTGCTTGCCCAGCATGTGATCAAAAATCAGGTTCAGGGTGGTCAGGTCTTTGTGTGCTTCACCGTCAGGGAGCTTGACCACGCTTACGGGCACTGATAGCTGACTTAAGGCATGTTCGACGCGCTGACCAAACAGGGCGTAGATGGTTGGGTTGGTGACGATCACCACCGCAGTGGCGTCTGTGGGCACGCTCTCGGCCAAGTGTGCCAGTCGGCCAGCGCCGATATGGATGGGGTAACGCCCACCGGTTGTGTCGACGGTCAACACATGTTCTGCGCATGCCGTGTGGGCTGCTTGTTTATTGCTCATT